>Ga0307432_1000003_pt1 | contig 223223 bp, 201 predicted proteins | sample SalMarWE160150MG_FD_202158 | JGI IMG/M metagenome (GOLD analysis project Ga0307432, IMG submission 202158) | Salt marsh sediment microbial communities from the Plum Island Ecosystem LTER, Massachusetts, United States - WE1603-150 | ecosystem: Environmental > Aquatic > Marine > Intertidal zone...
CTTTGATAGCACTGCGATACTTGCCAGGTGCCCATATCCCGGAACTTTGCTGTAAACATTCATAGCGCCGCCATTATAGCGTCCTTTCATAACTTGTGTGTCACTAATCTATCTGAACTAGATCATACCCTTTCGAGGATTAGGTTCTTTCCGACAAAGAAGACAGGGGTAACTACCCCAAGGAGGTATATCCTGTTTCAATCCCTTTCGAGGCTTAGTTCCTTTTCCACCTGAATATGTCTATCAAGCTCAGGCGAGGCATTGTGATACGTTTCAATCCCCTTTCGAGGCTTAGTCCTTTTCTCACTTGTGACCTTAATCTCTTCCTAACCATTAATAACAGTGATTTCTATAGGATCAGTAGCTATCTTGCTCTTTGTTAATTCTTTTACTCGTTCGCTCATATCATCACGTATGAAGCGTTCATAATTCTTGCCTTCAAATAATTCTTCCCAAGGATCTTTATTGGCAAGTATAGTCGTTTTAGCAGTTAATTCATATTGCCCCGGATAATCTATTTTCCACGTGTCTTCCACCTTCATTTTTTGTCCGGGTTCAAGTGGTGTTATCACCCCTATATCAACGTAGACTCTGGGGTGGTCTCTCAGGTCATCTACAAAGTTCCCATCCTCATCAAATATCGCAAATCGAATAACAGGGACCCCATGGTACAATCGTATGTCTCCCTCTCCTATATACTCCAATGTTCCTTTCAAGGTGAAAATTCCCCCAGCTTTGACTTCTTCAGGAGCTTCTACTGACAAGATGAAATCTGCTGTTCTGACTTTTTCGACAAAAGCTGCATCTAGTGGTTCACTTTGATCAGGACTTTTCTCATTTGTTTCTTCAATAGGCTGAGCCATCTGAATAGAGGCTATTACTGGCAACAGCAACACTATGATTAATACAGCTATCAATCTCTTATTCATCTTATTCGCCTCCAGATTGAACAATTCAAGCTTACGTGCAATACAGGCGGCATTTACTTACGCACCGGGATTCATAACGCGCCCGACAAAGAGAATGGCGCCCGTCTCAATATCGCGAATCAGGAAGATGAAGGGGTGATCTATGGTGACTTCCACAGGAGGTTCAGGTTCTGCTGACCCTGGCATAATCACCGTGGTGGCAGCAACAGCCTCGGTGCCAGCTTCATCCACGGCAACGAATGCCTTGTGCACAACGTCTGATATGAACAGCTCACGATTACCAGTCATTCCGGAGAAATCCGCTTCACCAGAAAAAGCAATCGGCATGCCCATCTCGGCGAGGGTATCCTTCAAGCTGAATTCTGAGTCAAATTCAAATTTGGGCATCGTCAGGGTGACCCCGGTGGTTTGCAGACCGCTTATGATGTCATAGACCTGCTGAGCCTGAAGTCCTTCTTCAAAAGCCTCGAAGTTGCCAGCTTCAGGCAGAAGAACAACCATGGAGAGTTCATTGCCATCATATTGCAGCTCCACTACCTGGTATCCTTCCCCCTCGGTGTAGCCGAAGGCCTCCGTCTGCTTCATCATCGGCACGCTGACCTGCCCGCCGTCAAGAAGGTAGAACGGGCCGTCTGCTGTCATGTCTTCATTGAAAGGGTACTCCCAGGCAGCATTGAAGTAGATAGCATTGGTCAACACAAGGCGGGTCAGCGCATCAATGGCACCTTGTGGGATAAGGTCTTCGATGCGACCTTCCGTCTGGTCACTGATCCACTGGTTGATAGCGAGCCGTGACTGCTCCGTTTCATTTATAAAGTCCAGTATTCTCAGCCCGGCACCGTAGTTCTCGGCCAGGACGTCGAGGAAGTCGGAAAGGAAGGTGTAGTCCTTTTGCCCCCAGATGGCATTAACAATGTTCAGCCTGAATCCCTCGCCGTCCTTGCCTTCAGCACCTTCACCCCTTTTGGCAAGTTCTGCATCGAGCCAGTTAAATGCCGGGTGTAGCCTATCCTGTTCAAGCATGAATTTAAGGGTAGCGGCCATCTGCTCTGCGGTCTGATTGCGGGCTCCGGCATATGTCATGGCCAGGGCCACTGAGATGCTGTGAGGAGAATAGAAGAGATTACCCTCCTCCTCTTTAAGCGCCTGATAAAGCTCAAAAGCAAAGGCGCTGTTTCCTTCAACCAGCAATGCTTGCTCACTAGGATTGACATCTGGTGAAGTTATCCGCTCTTTATCTGATTTGAGCACCTCGCCTCCTACTGGCTGGTCACAGGCTATCAGCGGCAGTATCAACAATACGATTAGTACTGATATCAATACCTTCTTCATCTCATTCACCTCCGGATTGAACATTCCAAGCTTCCGTGCAATACAGGCGGCATTTACTTAGGCGCCGGGATTCATGACGCGCCCGACAAAGAGAATGGCACCCGTCTCGATGTCGCGGATCAGGAAGATGAAGGGGTGGTTTATGGTGATTTCGGCTTGCTGGTCGGGTTCCTCTTCATCCATGATTACTGCCGTGGCCGCTGCCGCCTCTGTGCCTGCCTCATCTAACGAGACAAAAGCCTTGTGCTGCACTGCACTTATGGACAAGCCCGGTGAACCCGTCATCCCGGAGAAATCGGCGGCCCCAGAGAAAGCAACCGGCATGCCCATGCCGGCGAGGGTATCCTTCAGGCTGAATTCTGAGTCAAATTCAAACTTGGGCATCGTCAGGGCGACCCCAGTAGGTTGCAGACCGCTTATGATGTCACATACCTGCTGAGCCTGAAGTTCTTCTTCAAAAGCCTCGAAGTTCCCGGCCGCAGGAAGCAAGATCACCATGGAGAGTTCATCGCCATCATAGAGCAGCTCGACTGCCTGGTACCCTTCCCCCTCGGTGTAGCCGAATGCCTCCGTCTGTTTCATCATCGGCACGCTGACCTGCCCGCCGTCAAGCAGGTAGAACGGGCCGTCTGCTGTCATGCTTTCATTGAAAGGGTACGCCCAGGCGGCATTGAAGTAGATGGCATTGGTTAGTACAAGGCGGGTCCCCGAAGTAATGATACCCTTCGGGATAAGGTCCTTAATGCGTTGTTCAGTCTGGTCACTGACCCAATCATTGATGATAAGGCGAGACTTCTCCGTCTCATTCGCGAAGTCCAGTATTCTCAGACCGGCACCATAGTTCTCGGCCAGGACATCGAGGAAGGTGGGAAGGAACTCATAGTCCTTTTGCCCCCAGATGGCGTTAACAATGTTCAGCTTGAAACCTTCCCCATCCTTCCCTTGAGCACCTTCACCCCTGCTGGCAAGTTCGGCATCGAGCCAGTTAAATGCCGGGTGCAGCCTCTCCTGTTCAAGCATGAATTGAAGGGTATCGGCCATCTGCTGAGCGGTTTCGCCACGCGCTCCAGAGTATGTCATGGCCAGGGCCACTGAGATGCTGTGAGGGGAGTAGAAGAGATTACCCTCTCGCTCTCTGAGCGCCTGATAAAGCTCAAAGGCAAAGGCGCTGTTTCCTTCAACCAGCAATGCTTGCTCACTCGTGCTGACATCCGGTGAAGTTATTCGTTCTTTATCTGATTTGAGCAACTCACCTCCTACCGGCTGGCCACAGGCTATCAACGGCAGCAGCAACACTATGACTAATACGGCTATCAATCTCTTATTCATCTCATTCACCTCCAGATTGAACAATCCAAGCCTTTGTGCAATACAGGCGGCATTTACTTACGCACCGGGATTCATAACGCGCCCGACGAAGAGAATGGCACCCGTCTCAATGTCGTGAATCAGGAAGATGAAGGGGCGGTCTATGGTGACTTCCACAGGAGGCTCGGGTGTTGCTGTTAATTTCATAATCACTGCAGTGGCGGCAGCCGCCTCGGTGCCAGCTTCATCCACGGCAACGAATGCCTTGTGTATAACGTCTGATATGGACAACTCACGATTACCAGTCATTCCAGAGAAATCCGCTTCACTAGAAAAAGCAATCGGCATGCCCATCCTGGCCAGGGTATCTTTCAGGCTGAATTCTGAGTCGAATTCAAATTTGGGCATCGTCAGGGTGACCCGAGTAGATTGCAGATCATTTATGATGGCATCAACCTGCTGAGACTGAAGTCCTTCTTCAAAAGCCTCGAACTGGCCTGCTTCAGGCAGTAAAACAACCATGGAAAGTTCATCGCCATCATAGAGCAGCTCAACTGCCTGGTATCCTTCCCCCTCGGTGTAGCCGAACGACTCTGTCTGCTTCATCATCGGCACTGTTACCTGCCCGCCGTCGAGCAGGAAGAACGGGCCGTCTGCTGTAATGTTCCCATTGAAAGGGTGCTCCCAGGCAGCATTGAAGTAGATAGCATTGGTTAGCACAAGGCGGGTCAGCGCATCAATCGCGCCTTGCGGGATGAGGTCTTCAATGCGACCCTCCGTCTGCTCACTGACCCAATCATTGATGATGAGGCGAGACTTTTCCGTCTCCGTTATGAAGTCCAGTATTCTCAGCCCGGCACCGTAGTTCTCGGCCAGGACGTTGAGGAAGTCGGACAGGAACTCATAGTCCTTTTGCCCCCAGATGGCGTTAACAATGTTCAGCTTGAAACCTTCCCCATCCTTCCCTTGAGCACCTTCACCCCTGCTGGCGAGTTCGGCATCGAGCCAGTTAAACGCTGGGTGCAGCCTCTCCTGTTCAAGCATGAATTGAAGAGTAGCGGCCATCTGCGCTGCGGTTTCACCACGTGCTCCGGCATATGTCATCGCCAGCGCCAGTGAAATACTATAGGGAGAGTAGAAAAGATTATCCTCCTCCCCTTTAAGCGCCTGATAAAGCTCAAAGGCGAAGGCGCTGTTTCCTTCAACCAGCAATGCTTGCTCACTCGTACTGACATCCGGTGAAGTTATCCGCTCTTTATCCGATTTGAGCACCTCGCCTGCTACGGGCTGAGCCATCTGAATAGAGGCTATTAGTGGCAGCAGCAACACTATAGCTAATACGGCTATCAATATCCTATTCATTTTCGTTCACCTCCTATAAATATTCGGACTCTTTATTTTGCTCTTCCGTTCAAATTTGGTCATTTGGTTCACCTTTAGGTTAAGCATCTGGAGGTGGTTCTTCGTCGACCCGGGGTTCCTCGGGAAGGTAGTCAGGAGGTGTCCAGGTTGAGTATGGAAGCTCCACCTCGTTGATGTAATCCAGATTTTCCAGGTTGTTCATCTTTATCTTGGCTTCCGAGATAGTGTAGAGAACATCGCCTATGTAAAGGGACCTCTCTACTGAGAAAGGAGAGTAATAGTAGTAATAACCTTCTTCTAGGTCAGCGGAACTCTCAATATGAGTGATTCTACCTTCCAGCATGATACCTGCATCCAGGGATACATGGAATACGTAAGCTCCCTGCCAAACAGGCTCGCCGTAAGCCCACGAGGGAACTCCTTCAGGATAATCTGACACATTTACCTCTGCAAGCAGAAGGGGCATCACCATCAGGTTCCTGGACTTATCGAACAGAAATGCTTTGTGGTCCCACAGGACGGGTGAGTCGGTGCCCCTGTCCCCTATTTCAAGCTTTGATATCTCCCGCGGGTTGCCGACATCGGTGACATCGAAGAGCGATATCTTCACTCCTTGATACCAGGCAAATTCCCCCGCATCCGTTGTCTCCTTTCCTATCCCTATAAGGTGGTTCTCGTCGTAGGGATGGAGGTAATCTGAGTAGCCAGTTACCTTTAAGTAACCGAGCTCCTCAGGGTTATAGGGGTCCTTCAAATCTATCACGAATAACGGGTCAACCTGCTTGAAAGTTACCAGATAGCCTCTCTCACCCATGAATCTGGCTGAGTAGATAGTTTCCCCGGGAGCGAGACCTTCCACTGAGCCGGTAATGGTGAATGACATATCCAGAATGTATACATTATTCTGGGATGTTCCCTCATAGGTTGTGGTTGCGACCCTGAAATAACTATCATACTCATCCATGGAGAACTGATCTAGCACTATACCAGGGACCTCGCCGCTGGCGACATACTCTACTTTGTCACCTTCGATATGAATCCGGTGGATAGAGGTTTTTTCAGAATCTCCCATGTTCCTCCCCCACACTGGAAAGGTCAGGTAAATGTTATTCAGAGAAACATACAGATTGCTACTGGCTCCGAGCAGGATTGTTTCATATGTTGGCTCCTGGTCATCGTTCTGCGTGTTTATGGCCATAATAGTCGTGTACATATAATAATAGTCATAGACATCGCAGTAGTAGATATCCGTGGCAGGTATTTCCGTCTCATTGCCGCCGGAATAAATTTTGGGGAGGTTCAGTTCATCGTCCTGTTCATACACAGGCTCGTTTATCACCACATAAGCATAATCGCCTATCATCCTTGAACTGACGTATTGACCATCGGCGGAAAGCTCCCTTTGCAACCGGGGATTTTCCCTGTCTGAGACATCATATACTTTAATATATGTCTTGGGTGATATGTAAGGTATGTAATCTTCCCTTACAGGGGGCAGATCATAATAAGGCATTTCCTCCTCAAACACGACCAGCCTATCTCCGTTGATGAATATTCCTATCACTGTTCCCTCTAGCTCGATTTCAGATAGGACTTGAGCTTGTTCAGGGGGATACGCCTTCACGATGATAGTCCTGTTCCCCGAAGCGAGGTAGATATACTCTCCATCGGTCTTAACGATATCTGCCTCATCCACCCCGGCAACCTGAATATTGGTGGCAGAGTAATCAGAGGCAGAGATATGAAAGTTGACACCTTCTTCACTTGCTGGCGCAGGGATGCTGTCTCTCTTAAAGAGTCCCCAAGGGAATCCTATATCTTGTGCGTTCGTATTTACGAAATCTTGCAATTCCTCATAAGAAGAGAACCTGCTGATTTGATTCCCTCCCAGATGCACAGGCCCCGGCCTATACACCGCAAAAAGTCCCATGACTGCTATTACAAGCACGGCAGTAGCGACAGGGGCTAATATTTTTGTCCAATCCATAATAGTCTTCTTCTTAAAACGCCCGGAGCTGAGCAAAACCATTTTTAACGCTTGTTTATGGCCGGGAAGCTCGATTTCCGGAGTTTCCAGGTTTTCCAGTTTCTTGATTAAGTCCTCGTATTTCATAAACTTTGCCTCCCTCTACAAGTGTAAATGCACAAGGCCGAAAAAGGTTGCATTATTTAACCCAAAAGGCCGCAAGATTGTCGTGGGGCGGTTTAATCTGCTTCTCTTAATTTCTTCACTGCCCGGTGGAGCAAGGACTTTATCGTTCCCTCTTTTTTACCAAGGATTTCAGCGATTTCTTTAATCTGTTTTTGTTCAAAAAATCTGAGGGCAATGACCTCCTGGTATTTGGCAGAGAGCCGAACGATTTTTTCCTGAATTTCCAGAAAATCCTGGTATTGTTGTAATTTTTCCTGCGCTTCTATTAGTTCGCTTTCGGGGTCATGGGGTGATATGGGTTCAAAACCCTGTTCCTGTAATTCTTCCAGTGATATGGATTTTTTGTATTCGGTTTTTCTGAAATACTGGTTAATCTCGTTGGTGGCGATTTTATACAGCCACGAGGAAAAAGAGACATTGCGCCATTTGAATTGCCAGAGCTTCCTCAATGCCTTAAAAAATGTCTCTGAAGTAATATCCTGGGCAGCTTCAAGATTGGCAGTCCGCCTCAGGACATAGCCAAAGATTTTGGGATAATACTGGTCGTAAAGCTTAGCAAAAGCATCGGGGGCTTTTTGTGCCTGTCTGATGAGTTCCTTTTCTTCGCTTAAATCCATACTAGCCAATAGAAAAAATTAAGCGTACTTCATTAATATAATGTACCAGTAACGATTTAGTTTCACCAAAATCTTAGTTTATACTGTATCACTCCCACACACACTGTCAAGCATTCTTATCAGATTTTCGCCGGATTGGTAAAAATTCGGTAACTTGAACGACAGGGGCTGGCGCCGGGTCTCATACCAACCCATAATGGCAAGCTGGTAAGTGAATGGATACCTCAGGTTTTTGGGAATAACTTACATGTTACGAACAACACAAGCTTTTGTTGCCAGAGTTGAACAATCTGGACCAATATTTATCTCCTAGGCTTGCTTTGGATAGCGATCACATCACAACACTCATTTGCGATCAAGATATCTATATGCCTCTTCTTCTATACCAGCAATTCTATTTAGTAATTCTGAGCAAGCATTGCCGTCATAATTCAGGGCTTTTTCACACAGTTTTATTATCAACTCTCCCGATTCCGTAAACAGATTGGATGCCTTGCTCCATTCTGTATTGTGATATTTTTGACCCAGTGCCTTCAATACTCGTGCTTGCTCAAATCGTAGACCATCGTTATGGGATAGGTCTTCTGCAATAAGTGGCGGCGTTAATCCAGCATAGGCTACCATATGGTTATAGCAAGCTTTATCTTCCCAAGTTGTGATCTCCTTTGCCAGCTTGCGCATAGCAGGGATACCAAACATACTCACAGGTGGTTTGAGCATTCGCCCAGCTTTATGAGCAAGCCCTTTTTCTGCTACTTCTAACTCTGGTGGCATCTTCTGAGGCAACCTGAAGATTCTATAGGTGTTCTTCCTACTCATACCGGGGACGTTTACATTAAGGGAGGCCTCGAACTCCACGAAAGGAATTTGCTGCAGGCCATCGAAGCTACAGTCATGTACATAGACCACCTGTTTTTCTTCATCATAGCCAGTCATCAGGAGATAATGAATAGGGACATGTTCCTTTTTATAGAGTTCAGGGTAGTAGTGCAGGTAGTACATATCCAGGGCACCAACCATAACCGGTTCACCGTTATCAATGGATATCTTTATTTTCGGGAATTCATTCTTGAAGGATTTGCCCTCGCTTATTATTTGGGTGAAGCCAATGACCTCGCTAAGGTCCTGTAGAAGGTACTTGGGATTGTTGCCCCAGTAGACCATGCACGGTGGTTTAGCCATCTTGAACTTGAGGTAGGCAAATGAAGCCATTCCACCAATGATAGGCAGTAGAAAATAGTCATATTTGGAACCCTTCCACGTTAACACATCAAACAGGCCATTGACGTAGCATGTGGATTCGTGAACTTCGTGAGGTATTCTAATCAGTTTTGACATTGATACTAACCCCAATTACGATGATACAGAAAATAGCCTGCTACGCAATAAAGTGTATTATTGAGAAAGGCTATCATTTCAATCTCTTCTGGATATTTTCACTCTCCAGTTCTCTGATAGCATCGGCAGCAATCCAGCGAGCAGCCTTCGAGTCGAGTCGCTGGATTTCCTTTGCAGTATTTATTGCGGCTTCGTTCAAATTGGGGTTCCTTTTCCCGATGTTTCTAAGAGCCCAGTTGACTGCTTTCTTGACGAAGTTACGCTCGTCCGTAGCCTCCCGTATTATTATAGGAAACAATTCGATGAATTTCTCATCGCTCGCCTTCTTATCATGCCATGCCAGACAAGCTATCAGCGAAAAGGCGGTTCTTTTGACAAACTCTTCTTCCCGCTCAGACCAATCGACAATTTTCTTCCAGGCTAATTGGTTCTTTTCAAAAAGGTTCATGCACACCTGGTCGCAGACATCCCACGAATTAATGCCTTTCACCCAGTCCTCCATCTGCTCTTCAGTTAGCTTAGCAGGGTCACCAACCATCCCAGCCAAGATCCTTGCTTCAGCTATTCCAGTTCTCCATAAGTCCAGTGCCAGCTTATGATCTCTCCCTATCTCTTTAGCCAGTTTTCTCATATCAGGAACCGAGACGCCTAATCTCTGCTCAACTGTCATCCCATATTTAGCCATTCCTTTTAACTGCTCTGGCTGAGCCTTGCTCTGGAGTTTGTCCAGCACATCCTTCAAAGAAGCCATTGTTTACTCCTATTCCATTACTTCTAGGCTAGTCGATGGTTAGCCTTTCTACTTCTCTCGTTTCCATTACCACACTTGTTACATGGCAGGCAGCCAGAATGGTGAAGATACCTTTCAGGATAAGGGCTGGCAACCACGAGAAGAGCCCAATGATGGTTGAAAGAAGCCCCAGTAGAATAAGGGCAATACCTGCGGGTATAAATTTTTGATAGGGCTTTATCACATCTTCCATTTGTTGCTCAAACTCCTGTCTAAATTCGGCTATGGCTTGTTCTTTTTCCTGTGGGGTGAGACCCGGAATCGTTTCAATCTGCTCTTCGGCTATTCCCGTGGCCATATCGATGACAAAGGGGGGTGTGGTAAAGCCTTCGCGTTCGATTTGTGCCGCATACCCGGAATAAAAGAGGACGCATACTGCTATTATTAGCACTATAGTCAATATAGTTTGATTATCCTTAATAGGATGTACTGAGAAACTTATGCGCTCGTTGATCCCCTTAGCCACACCTCGACTGTAGAGAAGCCCAGCGAGCAAATACAGCACTGCCAGCACGATACCAATCAGGTTAAGTCCCCAAATGAAAAGCACCGCCAGGCTGGCAAGGGCAAAGGCGATAAAGCATATCCATAGAGGGCGAACAAGCACTGCAACAAGCCCAGCAGCAATGGCTACTAAAATGAGAGCCAGCAATAGCCAAATGAAAGGATACAATGTATCCATAGAGAAGACGAAAATAGAATCACCCAGCTGCCCGATTTGGCGACTGATGTTGCCTAAGTAGCTGCTAGCTGCGACGAGCAGCGCAACAAAGATTATAGTCTTGACCAGCTTACTGGTTGTCATGTATTTTGACTAATACACCTTTTTTCTTACCAGTTGAGCTATAACTCCGCCGGTAATAAGCACCAAGCCGACAATCGTAACGACTACTACGCTTTGATCGGGCACTGTTGTAACTGAAAGTCGTTTTGTTATTTATGGGAAGGGCAGTGGCCAGCTCATTAACGACAACGGTACCAAGAAAGGCCAGCAAGTTTAGAATCGACAGGGATAACACGAGACGGCTTTTGTTCATAGATTTTCTTCCAGTTATTGATGGTGACGCTTTATTATATGCCAGTCATATTCCACTGTAAATGACTTTGTAAAACTTGCCTTGACCATTCTCAATAAAGCTCCCAATCGGAGCGAGAGGGTACCTGAGACAGAGAACTGGGTGGTAGCAAACACAAGAGGTTGCAAAAGGTCATGATTTTGTATAGGCTTAGTGGTTTGAGGAATAGTATTTTGTTCGTGGTGGGAAACCTTGTGAGTTTTCTTACTGGCTCTGGAAAATGCAGGGCTACTTTGGTGAAGTAACGACGATGAAAAAAGGTAAGGGAGTTAAGAAAGCTGCCGGTCCAGCTAGCTCTGATTTAAATCTATCTGATCAGGGCAGCAAGGCTGAGAAATATTATCATGGCCTTATGGCTTCGAGCCGAGTCTCGGCGGCAATCAGCGGTCTGCGTGAGTTGGATGCTATGCTCAGGATTGGCTTGGATAACGTGCTTAACATCATGAACGGAACCATCGGGGGAATAATGCTCCTGGATGAGCCGAGTCAGACTCTGTTCTACCGTGTTTATCACGGTCTATCCGACAGATATGCTGAAGAGCTGCGTCTTAAACTTGGCGAGGGAATCGCAGGAAAGGTAGCTCAAAGTGGCAGGGCAGTATTACTGGAGGATATTTCCTCAGAACCAGATGCCGCTCGGATTGACCTGGTAGGCTTAGAGGGTTTAAAAGCATTCGTCAGCGTCCCTCTCCGATCGAAAGATAATGTCCTGGGAGTGCTCAATGTTGCTAGCCATGTGCCACATAGCTTCACCAAAGAAGACGTGCATCTCTTGCACTCGATTGGTGATCAGCTTGGCACAGCCATCGAGCAGTCAAGACTGCATGAGCGGCTGAGAAAAGCACGGGAAAGATTACGCAAACTTGCACGGCAGAATCTTGTGGCAGAGGAGGAGGAACGAAGGAGGATTGCCCGTGAGCTACACGATGAGACCAGTCAATCGCTCTCCGGGATAGCACTTCAGCTAGAAGCGCTGATGGAAATATCTGCAAAGTCTGGTAATCCAGATGCTGAATTAATCGCTGGACTGAAAAAAGTCCAATCACTGACAGTGCAGGTACATAAAGAAGTAAGCAGGGTAATTTCCAATCTCCACCCTGCTGTATTGGATACACTGGGGTTGGTCGCTGCTGTTCGCCAGCATGCCAACAGTAGGCTTCAGCCCTTGAACATTAACGTAACAGTGGAGGTTAAAGGGACGGAGATGAGGTTTCCTTCTGATGTAGAAGCTGCTCTTTTCCGCGTTGTTCAGGGGACCATCGGTAACATTGTCGAGCATTCTAAAGCTAAGAATGCTTCTATAGTGCTGGTGTATCAACCAGATGAGTTCTCGTTGAGTATTAGCGATGACGGGCAAGGGTTTGATGTTTCTAAAATCACTGATGTAGAGGAAAGTGGGCGAGGCCGTGGATTATTCAGTATGAGAGAGAGGATCGGTTTCCTTGGCGGCACCAGCGGTATTGAGTCCAAGATTGGAGCAGGAACTACGCTTTGGGCCAAGATTCCAATAGGTCAAGACATTAGATATGGCGAAAATAAGGGTACTGGTGACTGACGACCATGCCATCGTGCGTGATGGTATTTGTGCCTTGCTTGCCCTTACTGGGGATATAGAAGCAGTAGGTGTGGCCGCCAATGGAAGGGAAGCATTAGAAATGGTCAGGGAGCTTGCGCCTGATGTGGTACTCATGGATATTGCTATGCCTATTATGGATGGGGTAGAGGCCACACGCAGGATACGCAAGGAATTTTCCAGGGTAAAAGTAGTAGCGCTGACCCAATATGATGACAAAGCTTATGTATTCCCGGTGATTGAAGCCGGAGCCTCCGGTTTCATCAGTAAGACAGCAGTGTCTTCGGAGCTTGCTGCTGGTATCCGCTCCGTTTACCGGGGGGATTCCTTCCTGTCACCTTCCGTAGCCAGGTTTTTGGTCGAGGATTATCAACAAGTAGCCAGTATGAGGGAGAGTCAAGACCCCTACGAGCAGTTAACGAATCGGGAAAGAGAGGTGCTTAAACTGGTGGCGGAGGGGCATACTACTCAAGAAATAGCAGCTATGTTAGTTCTTAGCCCGAAAACGGTTGAAAGGCATAAGACCAATCTTATGGCCAAGCTTGATATCCACAATCGTACTGAGTTGATCAAATATGCTCTGCGCAAGGGCATTATCACCGTCTGAAATTATTGCCTCGCAGTCTTCACGGCACCACTTATTTCCAACACCCCACTAATGGGTAGTGTTATCCACATAAATGAGCGATTAACTGTATAAAATTGCGGTGATATTTCCCTATTTTCTGGGGTAAACACCTCTGTTACTTCAGTAGACCGGGCATTATACTTATATAGCAAGCTAAAAATTCCTAGAAACATGTAGTTGACAAGGGGGTGAAAGATGGAAAAGAACACTAAAATTCTGCTGGTGGATGATGAGCCAGATTTTATTGAGGATATGCAAGCTAAATTACTGGCAAAAGGTTGGCAGGTGCTTACCGCTGGCAACAGATTACAGGCGGAAGACATAGCGCGTCACGAAAAACCTGACCTGATTATTTTGGGAACAATAATGCCGCGTGGAGATGCCTTTCAGTTGCACCAGTGGCTGAAGCAGAACCCCAATTTCAAAGAAGTGCCTCTCATTGTGGTTGATGCCACACCAGAAAAGCAATTGATTAAGGGGTGGCGTATGGACGAGGGATTGAAGCTTGAAGCCGAACAATATTTAATCAAGCCAGTCGAGTCAGCTTCAATAGTGGTCTGGGCTGAGAAATTCTTGGATAAGACACTGAGAAAAATTAAGGTGCTGGTGGTAGATGACCATGCCGTAGTCAGGGAAGCAATTTGTGCCCTGCTGAGTCTGCAAAAAGACATGGAAGTAATAGGTGAAGCTGTTGACGGGCGAGATGCCATTGATAAAGTGCAGCGCCTTACGCCGAATGTAGCGGTGGTGGACATAGTCATGCCGGTGATGAGCGGACTTGAAGCAACGAAACGAATAACCAAGGAATGGCCGGAGACAAAGGTTTTGATCCTAACCCAATATGACGAAGAAGAGAACATGTTTGTTGCTAAGCAGGTAGGGGCTTACGGCTTTATTGCCAAGAGCGCTGCCAGTTCTGACCTCTTGACTGGCATAAGGACAGTAGGTGAAGGAAGATACTTCCCTCGGTCTTTTGCCTACGTGTCTGCCAACTGGCCGGAGGGTCTGGATAAAAAATAAGTAGTCCCCTTTGAAATGCCTTATCCCCACCTACTGGGTTATGAAGGAGGATATTGGTTTGCAGCCGATAACCATTACTCTTGACGGTCGTGAGGTAAGTGGCTATCCGGGGATGACCATTCTGGAATTGGCGAAAGAATCAGGCATAGATATCCCCACACTATGTCACGATCCTCAACTCACTTCAGTCGGGGCTTGCCGTGTCTGTCTGGTAGAAGACGAACGTAATAGTGCCTTATTAGCTTCTTGTGTTACACCGATAGCATCGGGGATGGTAATCAACACGCATTCCCCACGAGTCATAGATCGCCGCAAAACCATAGTCAAGCTGATGCTTAGCAGTCATCCTGATTCCTGTCTGGTATGCGATAAAGGCAATCGCTGCCAGCTACGCCGAATTGCTTCAGACCTGGGCATCGGATTGGTGGAGTTGCAAAGGATTCCCCAGATGGCCGGCATTGAAGAGGTCAATCCCTTCCTTGAGCGGGATTTGAGCAAGTGCATACTGTGCGCCAAATGTATTCGAGCCTGCCAGGAACTAGTTGTTGAAGGCGCTATTGACTACTTTCAACGAGGATTTACGACCATACCGGCGACACTGAGCAATTTGCCCCTGGAAAGCTCTGAGTGTACTTTCTGTGGAACTTGTGTGGCGCTGTGCCCTACAGGAGCATTAATGGAGAAGGATAGGGTATATGGGGGCACGACTAAGTCTACGACGGAAACGACTTGCCCCTTCTGTGGCTGCGGGTGCAGTATTTGCTTAGAAGTCAAGGATAATCAGGTTGTACGAGTTATGCCTGGTAAGGAAATCACGGTAAATCACAATTTGCTTTGCGTAAGAGGAAGCTATGGCTGTGATTTTATCCATAGCCCGGATAGGCTGACCAAACCTCTAGTCAAGAAGGATAATACCTTTGAGGAGGTGTCATGGGAAGAGGCCCTGGAGCAAGTAGCTACTGGATTCAAGCGAGCAAAGGGTAAGCGAGGTTCCGACAGCCTAGCTGTTCTGGGTTCATCCAAATGCACTAACGAAGATAACTATGTCCTGCAGAGATTCACCAGATGTGTGCTGGACACCAACAATATTGATAATGGCGGTCGCTTATATAACTCCGCCAGTCGTATAGGTCTAGGGTCTTCCCTTGGCTTCTCCGGCACTACAAATTATCTTAGTGATCTGGAGCAAGCAGAGCTTATATTAGTCATTGGGACTGATCTCAGTTCCTCAGCCCCTGCCGTCGGTTACGCCATAAAGCGTGCCGTCAAACAACGTGGTGTCAAATTATTGTTGATAGATCCTCGACAGACAAAGCTCTATTTGTTTGCCCATCTTTGGTTACGACCTGAAGTCGGCACTGACGTGGCTCTTATAAACGGTCTGGCCAAGGTGATTATCGACGAAGGCTTGCTGGACGAAGAATTTGTCGACAGAAGAACAGATAACTTTGAAGCTTTTGACGTGAGCTTGAAAAAGTATACCCTGGAGTACGTCGAGAAGACTACTGGCGTTACAGGCCAAGAAATTCGTGCCGCCGCTCGACTATACGCCGAGGCAAGCCGGGCGGCAATTGTCTATGGCACGGGAATCACGCAGCATACCGCAGGAACTGATGGTGTGGGGGCTCTGGCAAATTTGGCTTTACTGACGGGAAATATTGGGCGTAAGGGGGGTGGTATGTATGCCCTGCAAAAAGAAAATAATGGACAAGGCGCCTGCGACATGGGAACATTGCCCAAATTTCTGCCTGGATATCAAAGTGTAACGGATGCCCAGGCCAGGGAGAGGTTCGAAGAGCGTTGGGGAGCAAGTTTGCCAGCTGAACCTGGGCTAACGACTCTGGAGATTATGGAACAGGTAAAAGAGGGAAAGATTAAAGGCATGTATATCGTAGGAGAAAATCCTGTCTTGAGTTTTCCGAATTCGAGGCTCGTTACAGAAATCCTGACCTCCCTCGATTTCCTGGTGGTGCAGGATATGTTCCTTACTGAGACGGCCAAACTGGCAGATGTGGTTCTGCCAGCGGCGAGCTTCGCCGAAAAGGAAGGAACATTCACTAATTTTGAGGGCAGGGTAAACAGGGTGCGTAAAGCGATCGAGCCTGTTGGTGAAAGCCTGCCAGACTGGGAGATAATCCTGCGGCTGGCTGACAAAATGGGGTTCCCGTTGCCATTTTCCTCTCTACAGGATGTTATGAGTGAGATTGAGGAGTTGGTTCCTTCATACGAGGACTATACTGATTCCGAAAGGCAGGATGAATTAGCCTACGGGGAAACAGGACGCACTTATGGCGGGCAACTCTTAAAGGGGTTTGCCCGTTTCTCCCCCGTTGAATATACTCCACAAGCAGGGGCGAGAAAATCAGATTACCCCTTTACTCTGCTCACCGGGACTACTCTTTATCACTTTGGCACTGGCTCCAGAAGTTCCAGGTCTTTACGATTGAAAAAATTCTCCCCAGAGGCTTTTGTGGAAGTTTGTGAATCTGATGCCAAAAAACTTGCCATCACTGATGGTGAGAAGGTCAAGGTAAGCTCAGCTGTAGGAGAGGTGACTTCAATGGTCAAGATTACCGATACACTACGTGAAGGGATGCTCTTTATGCCAGTTTCATTCCCGGAGACTCCGGTTAATGAGCTATTCGACGTTGTTTTAAATCCGGAAACAAAAGCGCCTTCATTGAAAGCATGCAGCGTAAAAATAGAGAAGTTGTAATGCTGAGGCTTGTCCTAGGCAAAGGGATGGGGTAAGACCCCGTGCTACTTAGTATGAAAATAGAAAGGGTGAGGCTTCATGGCTAAAGCGAAGACAATTACAAAGGCTGACCTGGCAAGAATAAATGCTCTTGTTTCGGAATATAGTCAACAGAAGTGGGCACTGATACCGCTGCTGCAAAAAATCCAGAATGAGGTCGGATATATCCCTCCTCAGTCTATACCAATTATAGCCAGAAGCCTGGGGCTTTTCCCCAGTCAGGTGCAGGGGGTGATTAGTTTTTATACCCAGCTCTATACTCATCCGCGGGGCAGAAAAATTGTCAGGGTATGTCGGGGGACTGCCTGCCATGTGCGGGGAGGGAAGACGATATTGAAACTGGTTAAGCAGCACCTGGATATAGAGGAAGGCGAGACTACCCCTGATATGGAATACACCCTGGAAACCGTGGCCTGCATCGGCGTCTGTGCCCTGGCCCCCAACATAGTCGTTGCTGACCGTGTTCATGGTCACATGAATCCCAAAAAAGTGGAGCAATTGTTCAGGGATCGGGAGAGTGGAGGGTAGTATGCCAGACCATCGTACTGTCTTTGTCTGTCAGGAGACGCCGTGTCTTTCCATGGGGTCTGATGCTGTCTATGAGGCCCTCAAGGCAGAGGTAAATCGGCAAAAGCTGAAGAACGTTGCGGTGGAAATAAGTGGCTGCCACGGTCATGGCCTTTGCGAACAAGGTCCTAGCGTAACCGTTGAACCTGATGGCATTTTCTATCTCCGTGTCCAGGCTGAGGATGCCCCAGAAATTGTCAGTTCTCATCTGCGGGATGGCAAGCCTGTGGAACGCCTTTTCTATCATGAGCCGGTAACTGGCAAAGCCATACAACACTATTCAGAGATAAACTTCTATAAGAAACAGCAACGCGTCATCCTGCGTAACTGTGGGCACATCAACCCGGAAAAAATCGAGCATTACATCGCTAATGGAGGTTATCGGGCGCTGAGGAAGGCTCTTTTGATGACTCCCGAGCAAGTTATCGAGGAGGTTAAGAAATCTGGCCTCCGCGGGCGGGGTGGCGCTGGTTTTCCCACTGGTCGCAAGTGGGAGTTTTGCCGAAGCGCTCCCGGGGAAAAGAAATATGTCATCTGCAATGCCGACGAAGGCGACCCCGGTGCTTTTATGGACCGCTCCATCCTGGAAGCAGACCCCCACGCTGTTGTTGAAGGGTTGACCATTGCTGGATATGCCATAGGTGCCAATGAGGGCTACATCTATGTCCGTGCCGAGTATCCCTTAGCCGTCAAGCGAGTTCACGCTGCCTTGGAGCAGGCCCAGGGAAAAGGCTTTTTGGGTAAAGATATTCTCGGCTCGGGCTTTGATTTTGTGGTGCACATCAAAGAAGGCGCCGGGGCCTTTGTTTGCGGGGAGGAAACGGCTCTAATGGCTTCTATTGAGGGCCGACGGGGCATGCCTCGTCCCCGCCCTCCATTTCCTGCCCAATCAGGTCTGGAAGGAAAGCCTACCAATATCAACAATGTAAAGAGTCTGGCTTCCATTCCCATCATCATTGACCGCGGGGCTGATTGGTTTGCCGGCATAGGTACGGAAAAGAGCAAGGGGACGGCTGTCTTTGCCCTCACGGGAAAGATTGCCAACAGTGGTTTGGTGGAGGTGCCCATGGGTACACCTCTATCCACCATCATCTTTGATATTGGGGGTGGTATTCCCCGGGGCAAGGGGTTTAAGGCGGTGCAGACGGGTGGCCCTTCCGGAGGCTGTATCCCTGCCCGGTTCCTCGATTCTCCTGTGGACTATGAAACGCTGGCTCAATTAGGCTCGATTATGGGCTCTGGTGGCATGGTGGTCCTAGACGAAACCACCTGTATGGTAGAGATAGCCAGGTATTTCTTGAGTTTCACTCAATCCGAGTCCTGTGGAAAGTGTGTGCCTTGCCGCTTGGGAACCAGACAAATGCTGGAAATACTGACCAGAATCACTCAGGGCAAAGGGCGTGAGGAGGATATGGATACTTTGCTTAATATAGCTAAGACGGTTAAGGAATGCTCGCTTTGTGGTCTGGGACAGACCTGCCCCAACCCCGTGCTCACCACCCTTGAGTACTTCAGAGAGGAATATGAAAGTCATATAAGAGAAAAGAAATGCCCGGCTGCAGTCTGCGATGCCCTTATGATATCACCATGTCAGCATACCTGCCCGGTAGGCATCAATATTCCCAAATATGTTGCCCAAATTGCCGATGGTGAGTACTTGGGGGCTATTGAGACCATCTGGGAGCGTAATCCCTTCCCTGCTATTTGCGGCCGCATCTGTCATCACCCCTGCGAAGGAAGATGCCGCCGCGGGGAACTCGATGAGCCCGTAGCAATCAGGGCGCTTAAGCGCTTTGCCGCCGACTGGTATTTTGACCACGTTGGGGAGCTACCACAACCAGAACCCTTCTCCCAGACTCACAGCCAAAAAGTAGCGGTGGTAGGGGCGGGACCTACAGGGTTATCCTGCGCCTACTTTCTGGCTCAGATGGGCTATCCTGTCACGGTCTTTGAAGCCCTTCCCATAGGCGGAGGTATGCTCTCGGTAGCTATACCTGACTTCCGCTTGCCGCGGGAGGTTATTGAAAAGGAGATAGATTATATCGCCAAGCGGGGAGTGGAGATAAAATACAATGCACCAGTAAACGTAAATTTCACAATAGAAGATATCAAAGATAGTGGCTTCGAAGCTGTCTTTATTGCCGCTGGGGCTCAAAGGAGCCAGAGTATCGGCATCCCCGGAGAATTGGAAGACATCGAGGGCTTCTACTATGGTTTGAGATTTCTCAGAGATGTGAAGGTTGGCAAGCCTGTTAAGATTGGACGCAGGGTAGCTGTTATCGGCGGTGGTAATGTAGCCCTTGACTCTTCTCGCACAGCTCTCCGTCTTGGTGCCGATGAAGTGAGTATCTTTTACCGCCGGTCGCGGGAAGAGATGCTGGTAACCGAGGTGGAGTATGATGAGACTCTGGCTGAAGGCGTCCAGGTTGATTTCCTCGTCAGCCCCACCCGCGTAGTGAGTGACAACTGGAAAGTGACCGGTTTACAGTGTGTCCACATGAAGCTGGGTGAGCCTGATGCCGGTGGACGCCGTCGTCCGATTCCCATTTCCGGCTCGGAGTTTTTTGCTCCAGCGGATACCGTTATTGCTGCTGTGGGGCAGGCTCCGGACCTGTCGTTTTTACCCGCGGATAGTGCTCTTGAGCGTACCCGGTGGGAAAGGCTGGCGGTTGATGAAAACAGATTGGCTACCAATGTTCCCGGGGTCTTTGCCGGGGGAGATTTTGTCTCTGGGCCAGGCATGGTTATAGAAGCCATTGCGGCTGGCCGGAGAGGGGCTATCGCCATAGACAAATATCTCCAGGGCGATACCTCACGGGTCGAGATGTATGACCTGAAACCCAGCGTTATTGAGGAAGAAATAGCTGGAGAGGGAGAAGAAAGCTGGGAACCACAATTCAGGCCAGAAACACCTCATCTCCCTCTTGAAGAGAGGAAAGGTAGCTTCAAGGAGATAGAACTGAGCTTTTCTGAAGAGAAGGCGAGACAGGAGGCTAAGCGTTGCTTAAGATGCGACCTAGAAAAGTAATGTAAAAAGCAAAAATAAAAGTGCAAAATGACAGAGCAACAGTAAATAAAAAAGTAAAATGCAAAATGCAAAAAGCAAAGATGCAAAGGAAGGTATTTAAAAGTTTTATTTTTGATTTGTCATTTTGATTTTTAACCTTTGACTTTTTAATTTGTGGGAGGTCAGGCATGAAATCTATTACTAAACAAAAGACTTTTGAGGAAATCGAGCAGCAGTTAGAAGGTTTCGACCGGGTGTATATTGCCGGTTGTGGCACATGCGCCACGATGACTAAGACGGGTGGGAAGGATGAGGTCTTGGAAATGAGGGAGCGTCTACAGGAACTGGGCAAGCTAGTCACCGGCTGGACAGTTATCCCTACTACCTGTGATGAGATGACCGAAGTAGCTGTTAAAGAAAATAATGGAGCCATTCAGAATGCCAAATGTATTCTGGTCATGGCCTGTGCTCTAGGGGTGCATAAGCTGAGCACCTATATTGACAAGCCGGTCATTCCAGCCCTGGATACTCTTTTCATAGGTGTCGAGGACAGTCCGGGCTATTTTCAAGAAGTTTGTGCTCAGTGTGGTCAGTGTGTATTGGGGCAAACTGCTGGCATCTGTCCCCTGACGGCATGCCACAAAGGTTTGCTTAACGGCCCGTGTGGTGGCACCAACAACGGTAAGTGCGAGGTAGATAAGGAAAAAGATTGTGCCTGGACTCTCATATATCAGCGACTGGAAGAACAGGGCCGGCTTGATTTGATGCGTAAGTATTATTCCCCCAGGGATTACAACGCGGTCCTCAGGCCGCGAGCGACCAGGATTGCGTGAAGGAGGAGCTATGGCGCAGAGTTTTAGGGAAATTCTCAAATCTGATAGATTCGTGATAACCAGCGAAATCGGTCCACCAAAGGGGACAAACATTGAGAAGATGCTCCACCATATCGACCTTCTCAAGGATAGGGTAGACGCGCTGAATGTCACTGACCACCAGAGTTCCGTAATGCGCTTTCCCTCCATTGGCGGCTGTCTGGCTATTAAGGAACAAGGTGGCGAGCCTATATTGCAGGTGACTTGCCGCGACCGTAATCGCCTCGCCCTTCAAGCTGAGCTCCTCTTCGCATACACCAGGGGCATAAAAAATGTCCTCTGCCTGACTGGAGATGCTGTTGTAGTTGGCGACCACAAGGCGGCCAAGGGCGTTTTCGACCTGGATTCAGTACAGTTGCTGCACACAATTCGGCAGATGGAAGCGGGCAAAGACCTGGGAGATAATGAGCTCGACGGGGCTGTGGAGTTCTGCGCCGGAGCCATCGTCACACCTGAGGCAAACCCGATTGAGCCGCAGTTAATCAAGTTTGAAAAGAAGGTTGAAGCCGGTGCCGAGTTCTTCCAGACTCAAGCTATCTATGACCTGGACAAATTTGCCACGTTTATGGAACATGCTCGCCAGTTCCCGGTCAAGATACTGGCTGGCATCATTCTGCTTGTGTCAGCCAGGATGGCGAAGTATATGAACGAAAATGTCCCGGGCGTCTTTGTGCCTCAAAACCTGATTGATGAATTAGCGGCTGCCCCCAAAGGCGAGGCAATCAATAAGGGTATAGAAATCGCAGGTCGGATGATTGCCACTCTGGAAAAAGAATCCATATGCGATGGAGTTCATGTCATGGCTATAGGCAAGGAAGAGGTGGTTCCCGATATCCTGAAAGCGGCGGGACTTGCTACTTAGTACCCCGTGTGGCCAGTAGAAAAGGCAACGACCGCTTGCCTCCTTTTCAAAGCTTATCATATCGTCTTTTCTTAGTAAGAGCGAATCCTAACCACCATCAGATGCACTATAATTCTGACTAAACCTAGAAACTCTAAAGCCAATACCTTTTTACCTTACTTTATTATATCTTGACAAGAATACGTGTCAATCCCTCGTTCCAGACAGAACAGGGTAAACCGACTCAGGAATAAACTATCTTTTAAGAGAAAACTTAATATGATTTGAGCGCTATTGATATATTTTTGCAATAGTATTATAATCCGCATTTAAGGAAGTACATTGTGGCTCGTGTATGCAGGTGGAGAGGTGTATCAGGAAAGGAATACATATATGAAATACACCCATTTGAAGGCACCACTTGGAGTGATATACCAGCTAATTATATCTTTGCTAAACGCTCAAAACCACACATTTGGAAAGCTATATACATAGGTGAAACTGAGAGTTTAAAAAACCGTGTCCCAAACCACAATGAATTACCATGTATACGGCGCAACCAAGGTACTCATGTACATGCACACATCAATCGAGATAGCCAAGCGAGGTTAGCAGAGGAAAAGGATTTACTTTCCAATCATTCCACTTCGTGTAATGTCTAAAGCTAAACTACTGATAAAAGTACGCTGCACGCCCTCGGATTCTCATTACAGAAATACAAGTCAATAACTACGATCCAGATAAGAACGGGGCATAAACGCCATCAGACACACTATTATAGCCTCATCACAATTATACCTAAGATTCGAAACTTTTAACCTCCGACCACCTGATCCCCATCTAGCTAGTGGAAGGGGCAGAGGCCGCTTGCCTCCTTTCTGAATACTATTATATATCAATCCTTTTTGTAACTAATAACGAGGGGAAGACTTACCTCTTGCCACTCGTGCGTTCCCACTTGAGTGTTGCGTCACGGGTTGTCCTATTACCTACTTGGCTGATGTTGGAACTAGGCCATTTTCGCCGGTGCTCACCTGCTCTCCTTGGTAAGTCGCTGGTTATCCCCCTATGCAGTATTCTATTTCCCAGCTTCTGATGGTATTTATATGTATCTCTCATGTTTCCTACGCCCTATTGCATAATATGACTTACTTTACACCTATACGAGTTCTTATAGGCTCTCCGCCGTCCTTTGGCTTGAGTATAATCTCCATATCAGCCCCCATAGCCTTGACTAATCTTGCAAGATAAGGCACAGATATTTCAACATGACCACGCTCAATCCGCGATACATATTCCTGCTTGGTGTTTATCATTTCAGCCAACTCTTGCTGGGTGATATTCATACCTCGCCTTAGGTACAGTAAAGCTCGCCTGAGTTCAAACTCCGGTTCCAGTGCTTCGTATTCACGTCGTATTTTCTTTTCTGCAAGCGCTCTTTCTAAAACCTCCTTATGTGTTTTGCCCATGTTCACCTCTCTCTGCTTTTATGATTTTTTATTTCTTAGATATGTTTTCTGCTTTCACACCTCCTACTAAAATAATTCCTGCCGAATCCTATCACCTATCACCCAAATCTACTTGTGTATTCATTCAACCTGCTTTTAGCTATTTTAATCTCTTGTCTAGGAGTTTTATTCGTTTTCTTCATAAAAACGCGTAATAGTACAAACTGCTTATTGTGGAACGTGAAGTATAATATTCTATACTTGCTTACACGCAACTCCCAAATTTTCCCTTCAATGTGTTCTACGTAACCTCCATCAAGTTCAATTCCAAATTCTTCTAATAGGTTAATTGTCCGCAGGATACGTGCAAAGTCTTTCTCCCCGAAAGCCCTCATCTCATTCTCTACGACTGCTTCTCCATCGTTTGTCTCGTAGTACACTACGCGCCACCGCACATCGCTCATTGCATAGTAGACCTCCCTTTAATATAACATATATGTTATATTATAACGCATAAGTTATATATTGTCAATACCCCATGTAGCTAGTAGAAAAGGCAGCGACCGCTTGCCTCCTTTCAAGCTCCAATATTACTTCTCTATCTTATATCTTGTCAATCCTCAGTTATAACAGTATTAATTACTAATAAGGGGGAGTTTACTTAACTCCCCCGCTCTTTATTATCTTACAACTTGGCCATCAAGAACAAAGACTTTGCCCAGCCTTCTGCTGTTCTTGACTGCTTTGCTTATATCAAATATCAGCTCACCCCAATCTATGTTCTATTACACAAGCAAACTCTTTAAATCATCAATGAACTTATCAAACATTTTCACTTTATCGCTTTCGTTTTCCATATCCCTAGTTACGTAAACCCCGTCCATTTCATACTCAAGCAAGATTCGTGGCTTAGTTGGCCTTCTGTTCACCTTTACATCCAAAGAAGGCTTCTTAAACCCAGTCTTCCTCTCATTATATTCTTTATCAAGCGTTACAAAATACATTTTGATATTTTTAGTTCTCTCAATTATAGATAACTTCAACTTCCAATATAGAGTCTGTGCAAACCGCTCTCTTACAGATGCTTTACAGGAAATAATCGCCTTCACTTCAGCTGTCTTTGGATCATAAATTACGATGTCACTATCAGGAAGAATGGAATATTTGCCACATTTCAAGCATAGGTTATGCCTGAGAGGTGGGCTGCTACCGGTTTCCCGTTAGTTTCTTACTTGGTCGCTCGGATAACTAGTCCCTCCTCCATGATAAGGTCAGTAATGCACTCCGAGCAGAGGCCGTAATTTTGTTCATAATAGAGCTTGTCCGCTTCGGATTGGGACGTTGCGATTACGTACACCTCGCCGACTTCCCAATTGCACCCACCGCATTTCCCTGTGTCTTCATGGACACGATATTCAAAAAGTCTCTGATTCAGTGTCTTTCTAGGCATATTTCACACTCCACTTGTCGGTTCCGACATTCCCGTCTATTTCGGTTCGACTTCAGTCAACACGATGTCGTCCCCCGCATCGTTTACACGATACTTCAACAGTCGAACTGTTTTCTCCTCTACAAGTCTCCGCTTTTGTACATACTCTAAGACTTTGTCATCAAAATCGAAGCCAGCCAGTATGCTTTGCACCATTTCGTTATCTCCACTAGCAAGTTTCCTGACAAGCCAATTCTCATATTTTATGACTTGGTTCAGATTTTCTTCTGTGCAGATTCCAGTTTTCAATTCGATACAGGTAAAGTTATGAAGGATGTCTACACCATCAATAGCCGTGACGTGAGTGAGAAAGATATCCATCACGGTATTGAAGGAAGTAGGGACGTAGTTCAGAAAATCATGATAGTCCCCGATAAGTGTTTTCAACTTTCCCTTGGCAAAAGAACGCATAAACCAAGCATTTAGGTAACCTTCAATTCTAATATGTCCCTTGCTATCAGTTTCGAGCTTCAGAGGAAGTGGCTCTTCTCTGACTGATAATGGAGTTGGTATTTGTCTGACAGGGTAGAAAATTGGATTGTTCCTAAGTAGAAGACGAATTAGTTCTTTCCCCTCCTCCGTAGTTATGGGTTGATGGCTCTTTTTCGTAAAAGTGCCGAGGTCGAAAGTCCATATCTTACCTTTGTCTCGCAAATCTAGCAGATCACTCAAAGCTATCGGTTTGTGGAACTCTCTTATTGAGGGCTCAAAGCAAACCCTATATGGGTAAACTTGGTTTTCCCTTCCCCAAATATTGCGTTCTTGGTCAAAGAAAGGTCTGCTCGTTGCTTGCCATAAGCCATAAATTCCTATATTTCTAACATAGAAGAATAGGAAGTCCCCTGGTCTTATAGCTTCAAAGCCAGATATGATTTCTGAATTGGTTCTTTCAAAGGAATGTGAAATCCCACCGTATACTCCGTGTTCAAGGCATTTCTCAAAATTGTCTTTGCTAGCAAGAAATATATGATTCCCCATATATTATCCCACTCCGTGGCAATACTTATATTTGATATTATCGCCATATGGACTGTCAATGAAAATCATGTCTACTGAATTATCCCCCAGAGGTATTTCCCTAGCATCGTTTTTAATGATATCTGGCCTTGTACTATGCATGTCATACCCGATCACTCTTCTTTTCTCTTCCTTACAAACATCAATGGTTGTCCCACTTCCACACATGGGGTCAACTACCAAATCCCCTGGATCGGTGTATCTCCATATCATGTTATATATAATCAATGCTGGCGTAACGCCAGCATATTTGTTATCACCTTTAGGTGTTAAGCCATAGCTTTGTCTTGGGAAGTCCCAAAACGTTGTAGCTTCTATCAGCGGAATTTCTTCCTCAATATCCATTCCAGCCTTGCTATTCTTAATCCCTTCCATCTCCTTGACTATCGCATCTTCGGACTCTTTCAATTTTTGAAAATTCAACAGGTTCCCTTTTTGTGCCTCAGACTTGAATATCTCCAACAACCCTAACAATTTCCCCCTGAAAATAGGCCTATTTCTTTGCAGTCCAAACTTACTTAATACTCTTTTTGCTTTCTCGACCTTTACCACCTCCCCAAGAGGTTCTACCTTTACTTGGTATCTATACCTACCATTAAAAGCGCCCATTCCTATATCAAGATTGCCATCTGATACTGCCTTAAACACCCCGTAAAGTACATCAGTGTCTATATTGTTGAGAAACAGGATATCCCCCCTTCTTACCCTAATCACCACTGGCCCGTATAATTTCCCAGTCGCAAAGAGAAGCCTATCCAAACACTCACCCTCACTTTTATCTGTGCAAGCAAACAGAAAACCCCGCTTCAATACATCCTCTTTGTCCTTACCTATTATTTCTTTTCTAATATCCACTTGCGGCATACTCATGCCTAAAACCCCTATTCTTAATAGTTAATTATACCACCACAGGCCTTTCTAACCTATAGCATCACGACCCATCATATCCAATCGTCTTCCTTTCCTTTTCCCATAAATACAGCCCAAACTACGTATGCTCTTCACGCCCCGGATTCCAGGGGCACCATCCTTCACAAGGTGAAGGATTAGGCCTACTACAAATTAGGGTACTGCTTCAAATTAACATGATATAATTAGCCTAGCTTGAATACGTTTGAGAGAGGTGTACTATGAAGGTCAGCGCGCGTAATGTTCTAAAAGGAAAAGTGAAAAAGGTCAATACTGGAGTCGTAAATGATGAGGTAATCGTTGAGTTGCCGGGAGGAACTGAGATAGTATCCATAATCACCAAGACATCCGCCGAGAGATTGGGGCTAAAACCAGGTCAAGATGTTTATGCCATCATTAAGGCGTCTAATGTGGTGATAGGGATTGACTAGGATTAAGCTCTCTGAATTCTTCGTGCGGCTGTGCCTAGCTTTGAAACAAGTGCACCGATGAAGGTGGGAATGTAAGTTAAACCTGGTGACCTACGGTTAGCCTATTTCTTCACAGGAATGGCAGATAAGCAAGTTATGGAAGGCGGCAAGTTAGCCATGAACCCCAGGCCAGTCAAGCTGGACACGCCATTTACCGTGCTTTATGATTTCATCACCCCTTTCTTTTTTCATAAATATAGGTTTGAATAGGTATAAGCATGGTGTCACGAGCCGAGATTAGTATGGTAATTATGCAACGTAGCCTCGATTTGGGAGACCGGGCGGTGCCTTCCCATGTATCCTCAGCAATGGTGGTCTTATCAATAGTCACTGCCATCGTTTCATCAATTATATTGTTTCCTCTATTAAAACGCTGGCATCCAAGAAAGGTGTGATAGCAAAGATGGACAAACTGCAAATTAGTCCCAAAGAGATCGATGCCGTGGTTTTCGACATGGATGGTGTGATAACCGACACCGCCACTATTCATGCCGCTACCTGGAAGCAGATGTTTGACGAATACCTCAAGAAACGTGCTGAACGACAGGGGGAGCAGTTTCAGCCGTTTGATGCTGATTTGGATTACCGCCGCTATGTTGATGGCAAGCCCCGATATGATGGAGTTAAGGGTTTTCTGGAGTCTCGTGGCATCTCGCTTCCATACGGAAACCCAGAGGATAAGCCGAATAAGGAGACAATATGCGGACTCGGCAATCGGAAGAACCGGTATTTTCTCCAGCGTCTAAAAAAGCAGGCCGTAAATCTCTACGAATCCTCCATTACATTCATAAAGCAGCTGAGGTCAAGCGGTATCCGTACGGCGATTATATCGGCAAGCCGCAATGCTGAAACCGTGCTGGAGGCTGCCGGTATTCAGGATCTATTTAGCGTCAAAGTGGACGGCGTTGATTCCTTTAAACTTCAACTTAAGGGTAAGCCCGACCCGGCAATTTTTCTTGAAGCGGCAAAACAACTTAAAGTAAAGCCTGAAAAGACAGCCATTGTCGAAGATTCACTCGCTGGTGTCGAGGCTGGGCGCCGGGGGAAATTCAAGCTTGTTATCGGTTTGGACAGGGCTAACCAGGAGAAAGACCTGAGGAAACGAGGCGCCGACATTGTAGTGCAGGATTTATCCAGGATTGAAATTCGCCAAACCAGTTCTCGGCGGTCAGCAAGAACACGTCAAACCGTGGACAGCTTGCCCTCCGCCCTTGATAGGAAGGATGAGATTTTTGAGTGGCTACGTGAAAGAACACCCGCTATTTTCCTCGATTATGATGGTACGCTAACACCTATTGTTGAATACCCAAAGGATGCAATCCTTTCTGATCGGGCCAGGAAGGTGATCAAACGACTGACAGAGCATTATTCAGTGGCCATCATCAGTGGCCGCGACCTGGGTGACGTGCAAAATATGGTTGGCATTGGCGACATCGCCTATGCCGGCAGTCACGGCTTTGATATCGTTGGACCAGGCGGGAGATACCGGAACCAGGAAATGGGCAAACGTTTCTTGCCTATGTTGAAGCGAGCTGAAGGGGAATTACGTAAGGCCATGCGAGACATACCGGGAGCCAGGGTCGAACACAAGCGCTTTGCCACCGCGGTCCACTACCGTCAAGTTGATAGTGCTGATATCAATACGCTGAAGCAGCGATTCGATGACATATCGTCACATTATCTGGAACTGCGAAAGTCAACTGGGAAGAAAGTCATCGAGCTAAGGCCGAATATCGACTGGGACAAAGGCAAAGCCTTATTTTATTTGCTTGAGACGCTCTATACTAACAGTGGCAGAATTCTCCCCTTGTACATTGGAGATGATATTACCGACGAAGATGCATTTCGAGCCATCGGCGAACAGGGCATTGCCATAGCTGTGGGCAGTGAAAAACGCCAAACTACAGCTCATTATACGCTACGAGACCCCGAAGAGGTGGTGAAATTTCTCCAAAAGCTGGCAGAACGCGCCGAAAGAGAGGTTTCCGAAGGCATCTGGATTATGGCTTACGACGATTTCAACCCAGAACAGGAGGGACTGCGTGAGACAATGTGTACGCTGGGCAATGGCTACTTTGCTACACGTGGTGCTGCTCCTGAATCGACCGCTGATGGCATTCATTACCCAGGAACCTATGTGACCGGCTGCTATAACCGCCTAAAGAGTAAAATTGCCGGCCAGACTATCGAGAATGAAAGTCTGGTGAACCTTCCCAACTGGCTGCCCGTTAAATTCCGATTCCAGAATGGAGATTGGTTTGATGTAGAGAAGGTAAATCTCCTGGAATATCACCAGGAGCTAAACATGCGTCAGGGTGTGCTGAGCCGTCTGGTCCGTTTTGTTGACGCGAAGGGCCGCCAGACACGGGTATTCCAGCGACGTTTTGTCAGTATGGCTAACCCGCACCTGGCCGGGCTTGAAACGACTATCGTAGCTGAGAACTGGTCGGGCCCCATTCATGTCCATTCCGCGCTCGACGGGCGGGTGACCAACAGCGGTGTAAAGCGTTACCAGCAGCTAAATAACCAACATCTCACTCCGGTAGAAACTCAATCAATTGATAATGAAACGATTTACCTTCAAGTGGAGACGAACCAATCGCATATCCGCATTGCTGAGGCGGCTAGAACAAAGCTATTCCGCAATGATGAACAGATTTCAGTAAAGCCTGATGTCGTAGAAGAACCAGCCTACATTGCTCATGAGTTCTCAATTGGGCTGGATAAGGGTAAGGCAATAACAATTGAGAAAGTTGTGGCCTTGTACACCTCCAGAGAACACGCTATCTCCGAAAGCGGCATCGAGGCATGTAAGCAAGTTGAACGCGCCTCCAGCTTTGACGAATTGCTGGAACATCATATCCTCAGGTGGGACCATCTGTGGAGGCGCTGTCGCATTGCTATCAAGGATAGTGAACGTGTGGCATTGGTTCTTCACCTGCATATTTTTCACCTCCTACAAACAGTATCGCCGCATACTATTGACCGTGATGCCGGCGTGCCCCCCCGGGGGCTGCATGGAGAGGCATATCGGGGGCATATCCTCTGGGATGAACTCTTTATCTTTCCCTTCTTGAACTATAGTATCCCGGATATCACCCGGGCCTTGTTGATGTACCGGTACCGGCGGCTTCCCGAAGCCCACTGGGCAGCCAAGAAGGCAGGCTTCGAGGGAGCGGTGTATCCCTGGCAGAGCGGCAGTGATGGGCGGGAGGAGAGCCAGGAACTGCACCTGAATCCACGCTCCGGACGCTGGATACCGGACAACTCGCAACTGCAGCGGCATATCAATATTGCCATTGCCTATAATGTGTGGCACTACTATCAGGTTAGCGGTGATATTGAATTCCTTTCCTTCTATGGAGCGGAGATGCTCGTCGAGATTGCTCGTTTTTGGGCAAGTGTTGCCCGGTACAACCGCTCTCTGGGACGGTATGAGATCCACAAGGTTATGGGCCCTGATGAGTTCCATGATGCCTATCCCGAGGCCGATGAGCCGGGCATTAACAATAATGCCTACACGAATATCATGGTGGTATGGGTATTGTGTCGCGCTCTGGAGGCAATTGACCTTCCAAATATACGGCGTCAAGCCCTGATGGAAAAGTTGGCGTTGAAGCCGGAGGAACTGAAGCGGTGGGAGGACATCAGCCGCAAGATGCGTGTGGTTTTCCATGACGATGGCATCATCAGCCAGTTTGAGGGCTATGGCGAACTTGAGGAGTTTGACTGGGAAGGCTACCAGAAAAAATACGGAAATATCCAGCGCCTGGACCGCATTCTTGACGCCGAAGGGGATACTCCTAATCGTTACAAGTTGTCCAAACAGGCTGACGTGCTCATGTTATTCTACCTGCTCTCAGCTGATGAGCTGGGGGAGCTATTTCGCCGTCTCAATTATCCGTTCGAGTACGAAACTATTCCTAGAAATATTGAGTATTATCTCAAACGTACTTCTCACGGCTCCACCCTGAGCCGTGTGGTGCATGCCTGGGTTCTGGCCCGTTCCAAGCGTGAGCTGTCGTGGCATCTCTTCAAGGAAGCCCTTGAGAGCGATGTTTCCGATATTCAGGGTGGTACTACTCCAGAGGGTATTCACCTCGGCGCCGTGGCGGGCACAGTTGACCTCGTCCAACGATGCTACTCGGGCATTGAAACTCGCCAGAACAAGCTGCAGCTTAATCCATATTTGCCAAACGATCTGAAAGAGATACAGTTCGATATTATGTATCGCCAGCATTGGGTTAACCTCCTTATCACATCTAAACGGCTGATAGTTAGGACACGGCCTCATGCTGTGGCGCCAATCACAATAGGCTTTCGAGGGGATACCTTTGAATTGAAACCGGGAGATAAGCTGCAGTTTAAATTGTAGGGGAGGGTGAACGAGAATCTAGCGAGGTGTTGAGAAAAGGTCACTATAAGTAACCAAATTGCTTGTGCCTATAGCAGCGCTGTGGTGTTTGGGCTTAGTGATAAGGTCTTTTTCTGGGAGTTGGCTACCCTTATCGATGTGATGTTGCTGGGGCACTGGTTTGAGATGAAAATCAATTATGGCTGCCTCGTCTGCTCTGGAAGAGATGGATAAGCTTACAATTCAAAATCGGGGTGAGAGGATTCGAACCTCCGACCACCTGAATCCCATTTAGCCTCGAAAAAAGGTGGCGACCGCTTGCCTCCTTTCAAGCTCCAATATTACTTCTCTATCTTATATCTTGTCAATACTTGAGTGGAAGTGGGGGCTCTGGTTGTTAGGTTTTCTGAAACCCGGTCTGTAGATTATCAACAGTAAGCATCCCTGAATATCGCGTTAGAGCCCTACAATTATGAGCAACTGGAGCCGCTGAATAGGGCTGAGGACGAAAGTACCCCTGAAAACATTACCAATGGGTGATTTACTTTATGTTTCACGCATATTAGACTTTCCTTAAATACTCATTAGAGCGAGAGAATATATATAAGAGTGAGAAAATATGCCTGTAACAATAAATGGTCGAAGCTATTATAGAAGTGTCGAAGTTTACCAAACGGTTGGTATAAGTAGGACTACTTTATTTCGTTGGGTCAAGGAGGGTATCTGCGGAGAAACCGAACTGAGGGATAGGAGGGGATGGAGGTTGTTCACTCAAGGTGAAGTAGATAGATTGAAGACGGAGGTTAACCGGATCACTAAAACTGAGCGTTCGAGGCTAAAAACTGAGAAATTAAGGTAAAGGCCTTGCTTGCTGGCACAAGCCAAATCATCTCCATGAATCTTGACATAGGAGAATCACAGAGCTAGGAGTACCGAACGTTCACGGTGTCAAGATAGACTGGAGTGTAGAGTGTAAAGAAAGATGGAGACAGTTAAGAATTATTTAACGAAAGAGAGTCTTGAGGAAGTACTGGTAAGAACTGGGATGATTGCTGAGGACCAGATGCAAGATGTTTTGCAAATTGCAAACAAGGAGGGCAAGACTATTGAGCAAGTTCTCGTTGAAGAAGGTCTCCTTTCCCCCCGGGACTTATCAGCAGCTCTGAGTATTCAATTGAAGGTGCCACTAATCGACATCAAGAAACACAGCATTAGCCCAGAAATCCTCAAACTTGTCCCAGAGGAGCTAGCTAGGAAGTTTAATGTTATTCCACTGGATGTTATAGGTCGGTCTCTAGTATTAGTGATGGAGGCCCCGGTGAATGTAGAGGCTATAGACACTATAGCTGCTGTGTCAAAGATGCCGGTTGAGCCCATGATGGGGTTTCGAGATGAAATCCGCGAGATAATTGACCGGATTTACGTAACTAAATACGAACCTGGGGAGAAGTACGTTGTGACGACACCTCCGCTTGAAGAGGCAACAAGCATGGCTCATAGCCAAATCCCTGAGTCAAAATCCGAGAGTGCTTACATAAAAGTCGAGAAACTTCTTAAACTAATGGTAGATAAACATGCGTCTGATTTGCATCTCAAGGTGTCAAGCCCGCCGGTACTCCGTATTAATGGCGTGCTTGTACCACAAGATGATTTACCGCCGCTTACAGTCCCAGATATTGAATCAGCATTTAACCAAGTTACTACTGAGGATCAAAGGATTGCTTTTGCTAGAGAACGTTATCTAGACCTTGCTCATAGTGTCCCTGGGTTAGCACGATTCCGGCTTAATATACTACAACAAAGAGGTACATCGAGCCTTGCTTTTCGTCTCATACCATTCAAAATCCCCTCTATTGATGAACTAGAACTGCCCCAAATTTGCAAGGAGCTTGTTATGAAGCCAAGAGGTCTTATCTTGGTAACAGGTCCTGCCGGTAGTGGCAAGTCAACTACTCTGGCAGCGATGATCAGCCATCTTAATGAGAATGAGAAACGAAATATTATTAGCATTGAAGACCCTATTGAATTTTTATACCCTGACAAGAAATGCCTCATTGCGCAGCTTGAGCTGGGAGATGATACCAAATCTTTCGCTGCTGCCTTAAGACACGCTTTACGCCATGACCCGAATGTAATTGTCATTGGAGAGATGCGTGACTTAGACACGATAAGCACAGCTATCACGGCAGCTGAGACGGGGCATCTGATTCTTGGCACGCTGCACACAATTGACGCTGTCCAGTCTGTTGATCGTTTAGTCGATATGTTTCCAAATGGTCAGCAACAGCAAATCAGGCTACAGCTGCCACAAGTAATGGTGGCAGTATTATCACAGAGGCTCGTAACCCGTAGTGGAGGAGGTCAAATAGCTGCCTTTGAAATTATGATTGCCAATAGTGTGATCAGAAGACTCATTCGTGAAGACAAGGCCTTCGAAATACCGGCTAATATAGAGATGAGTGTCAGAGAGGGCATGCAAACCCTGGACCAGGCCTTAGCCGACTTGGTGAAAAGGAACATAGTTACTATTGAAGAAGCCATGACGAAAAGTAGTGACCCGGGAAGGTTAAGTAAGTTTCTCCAACACGGAGAAGAGAACATGATGCATTAAGGCCACTGAATTACCTAAAATGCACTTGCATGCAATTCTTATATCAAGTTAGCTGGCGCTGCCACCTTTAGTTCTTCTGGCGACTCAAGTGGTCTGACCACTTCATTTCCAGTCCAAAGTCGGGGTGAGAGGATTTGAACCTCCGACCACCTGAACCCCATTCAGGTGCGCTACCAGGCTGCGCTACACCCCGTCGCCACGACTTCCACTAATATGTTATCATAGTTAACTCAGCAAAGAAAATATCGGATTGACAGGTTGTGATTCTTGGCTAAGAAACAGAAAAAGGCTACACCTAAGCGGGCACCCTCTAAACATCAACTTTCCAAGTGGCAGCGCCAGACGAAAATACGTCGAATCGTGACAATCGCTGCCGCTGTTTTTCTGGCTGGCATTTTGAGCTGGGTAGGCTATGAATACTATGAAGACTATAAGAGCGATCCCTTGCGTGAGGTTGTGATTGAGGTAAACGGTGTCCCCTTTACTATGGAATATTACGTGAATATGCTCGATGCTTACACTAAAAGCATGAACTCCACGACCATCTATAATTATAGCAGTTATGTTGCTGGTATGGTTGCCGATGAGATTATCAAGGCTGAATTGTTAAAACAAGGAGCTGAAAATCTGGACATTGAAGTTACTCCCGAGGAAATAGACGCGAAGCTGGAAGAATATGAGTTGCCCGATGAGAGGGTATATCGAGATATAATTAGCTCTGAATTATTGCAGGAAAAGCTTGAGGAATACTTTGATTCCCAGCTACCAGATACAATGGAGCAAGCCCATGTTCAAGTAATGCTTGCAGAGAGTGAAGAGGTAGCCGATGAAGTGATAACCAAAATTGAAGCCGGCGGTAACTTCACTGCTTTAGCTGAAGAGTTTTCCTGCAACTCCTCGGCTGGAGGTGATTTGGGTTGGCTGCCTGAGGAGCTAATGCCGAATACCTTGATTGCTGATGCCGCCTTTAACCTTACCATGGGAGAGATAAGCCAGCCTATTTATGATGTACCAGTGACCAAAAGCGTCGGCTACTGGCTTATAGAGGTTACCGATAAGCAAGATGGCGCGATAAACGCCAGTGTTATGTTGTTGGGCAGCGAGGTGGAGGCAGAGTGGATTAAAGCCGAATTGGCAGCTGGCGGCAACTTCAGTGCTCTAGCTGGGAATTATTCCCAGCATACAAGCAAAGATGAAGGTGGTGAGCTTGGTGAGTTGAAACAAGGGGATATGGGTAGTAATGCCTTCGACGCAGTTGCCTTCAACCTTACTGTTAATGAGGTAAGTGAGCCAGTTAAAGATGAATCGGTCCAGACCACTGGTGGCTATTGGCTAGTAAAGGTTGTTGATAGGGGTGTGCATCAGCTTGAAACGGAGGTCGGGGAAGAGTTGGGAGCTAAGTACTTGAACGACTGGTTTGAGGAGCTGGAAGAAGACAGCACAATTGAAAATCGCCTGGACGCAGACAGGATATCGTGGGCTGTAAACAAGGTTTTGCAAGGAAGGTAACACCACAATGAAAAAGGATATTGGCATCGGCTTACTGGGTCTGGGAACTGTTGGCAGTGGTGTGGCTGGAGTTCTAGGCACTAAGGCAGACAGCTTGGCTGAGCAAGCAGGACTTCCCTTGATTTTAAGAAAGGTAGCGGAGCGCGATGCGCATAAACGACGCTCGGCAAGACTCGGTCCCAACGTGTTGACCAGCGACACTGAAGAAGTCCTCTCTCATCCCGAGGTGGACATAGTAATCGAACTCATTGGCGGCGAACATCCGGCCAAAGAGTACATAGAACAAGCTATTACTAACGGTAAGCACGCAGTTACGGCCAACAAGGAGGTAATAGCTAAATATGGATACGAGCTATTTTCTCTGGCCAGGAAACACAATACTGACCTCCGCTATGAGGCAAGCGTAGGTAGCGGTATACCACTCATCTCCTCTTTCCAACAAGAGTTAGTAGCCAATAAGATCTCAGTCATAAATGCCATCCTTAACGGCACTACTAATTATATTCTGACCCGAATGGCACAAGAGGGACTGGATTTTGCTTCAACCTTAAAACAAGCTCAAGAATTAGGTTATGCCGAAGCCGATCCCGCTAATGACATAGAGGGGAGAGATACTGCTTACAAACTGGTCATTTTATCCAATCTTGCCTTTCGGACTAAATTTGTCCCTCAAGATGTGTACTGCGAAGGAATATCAAATATTGCCGCTCGAGATTTTCTTTATGCCAGAGAATTTGGCTATGCTATAAAACTTCTAGCCATTGCCAAGAGAGATGGTGACGAAGTGGAGATGAGGGTCCATCCCGTTTTTATCCCCCAGGATTCCCAGTTAGCTAAAGTAGATGGTGTTTATAATGCCATCGAAGTGGAAACTGACTTAGCTGGCAAACTGGTCTTTTATGGGGAAGGGGCTGGCTCTCTCAGAGCCGCCAGCGCTATTGTGGCTGATGTGTTGGCGATAGCCAGAAATATCTATCACGGCGTAAATAATGTTCCTGAAGTAAAATTAAACCAGCGGGTAACTGTTAAGCCCATGTCCGAGGTAAAGACGCGGTATTATCTCAGGCTGGATGCGCCTGACCGCCCCGGTGTTTTAGCTCAAATCTCCAAAGTTCTGGGCGATAATTCCATAAGCATTTCGTCCGTAATCCAGAAGGAAAGCGACCTGGCAGCACAAACTGCCGTAATCGTCATCATGACCTATCCGGCAGAGGAAAAGGGGGTGCAAAAGGCTCTCAAGCAATTGAAGCAGCTGCCTGTGGTTAACGAAGTTAGCAACTTTATCAGAGTTGAGGGATGAAGCAAGGCGTCTTAAATAGATATCGTGATTTCTTGCCGGTGACCTCGGCTACGCCTTTGATTACCCTTGGGGAAGGGGACACCCCTTTAGTAAGGTCACGAATTTTAGAGAAAGAGCTTGGCTGTGGTGAACTTTATTTTAAGCTCGAAGGCTGTAACCCCACCGGCTCCTTCAAGGACCGGGGCATGGTGGTGGCGGTGGCTAAGGCGGTGGAAGGCGGCAGCCAGAGCGTCATTTGTGCCTCCACAGGCAACACCAGCGCTTCGGCAGCCGCTTTCGGTGCTAGATTCGGACTCAAAGCTATTGTCATTATTCCCAAAGGGAAGATAGCCATGGGAAAGCTCGCCCAGGCCCTTGTTTATGACGCCCAGATCATAGGCATAAGAGGTAATTTCGACCAGGCACTTCAAATAGTACGTGCCCTGACCCAAAAATACCCTGTTACACTGGTGAACTCACTGAATCCTCATCGCATCGAAGGTCAGAAAACATCGGCTTTCGAGATTATAGACGACCTGGGGGATGCTCCCGATTATCTCTTCATCCCTGTGGGCAATGCCGGCAATATTACCGCGTACTGGAAGGGATTTACGGAATACCACCGGTTGGGCAAGGCCAGCCGCACTCCCAGGATGATGGGCTTTCAGGCTGCAGGTGCTGCCCCCATAGTGCTGGACAAGGTTGTCAAACAACCCAGGACCATTGCCACCGCTATTCGCATTGGTAACCCCGCTAGCTGGCAGAAAGCAGTGGCTGCCCGGGATGAGTCGGGAGGCGTTATTGACCTTGTTACTGATGAGGAAATTATGAATGCTTACAGATTGATGGCAATCAAGGAAGGCATCTTCGGTGAGCCAGCTTCAGGAGCCTCGTTAGCCGGGCTTATTAAGCTGGCCAGAAAGGAAAACTTCTCGGGCAAGCGTGTAGTTTGCATCGTAACCGGCACCGGGCTAAAGGACCCCGGTGTGCCAGCAAGATATGCCCGGGCACCTATGGAGCTCCCTGCTGAACTGGCGGCTGTTGAGGAAGTTTTGAAATTCCCGGCCTCGGCAGTTCCTCACCACGCCCAGAGCTGACAAGAGGTAGTGAGCCACAGTGGTATTGTAGAGAGAAGGGTGCTGGATTAAGGAGGCGAAAATTATGCCAAGAATTGTTACCGAGGATATCGGGAAATTCGGCCATCACTATCCCAAGGTAGCAGTTATAGTGACCGCCAGTGCCCGGGGCAGGGATGATGCTATGACCGCTGCCTGGCATAGCTCAGTTTCTTTTAAGCCACCCCTCTACGGTATCGCCATTGCGCCTAAGAGATTTACCTACCAGCTTATCACGGAAAGTCAAGAGTTTGGCATTAATTTCATTCCTTCCGAAAAAGCCTCCCTCGCCGCTGCCATCGGCGGCATTTCTGGACACCAAATGGACAAATTTGAAAGATTTAATGTTGGGAAAGGGAAGTCTGTGAAGACAACGGCACCTATCTTAAAAGATGCTTATGCTGCCTATGAATGTAATCTGGTGGATGGCAAGCCCTACGGTGACCACATCTGGGTAGTCGGTGAGATTGTAGCTGTGCATTTCCTCGAGGAGGCATTTACCCCGGCGGAGATTCTCGACCTGAATAAGGTAAAGCCGCTCCTTTACATCGGTTCAGATTTCTATGCTAGCACGGATAAAAAAAGCGTAAGCTTTGTAAAGAGGGGGATTTAGATGGTTAATCAGGATAAAATCAAATTGGCAATGGCCTCCATAATCGAAGCTATTGGTGAGGATCCTCTTAGGAAGAGCATAAAGGATACGCCACGGAGGGTGGCTGAAATGTATGCCGAGCTCTTTTCTGGTTTGGATGCCGACCCTAAAGCTGAACTAGGGGTAGACTTTGAGGAAGGATATGAAGAGATGGTGATTCTAAGGGACATTCCCTTCTATTCCATGTGTGAACACCATCTCTTACCATTTCATGGCATAGCCCATGTCGGTTATATCCCTAGCCCTGGTGGTAGAGTGGTAGGGGTAAGCAAGCTGGCCAGAGTGGTAGAAATCTGCGCCCGGCGCCCCCAGCTTCAGGAAAGGATGACCCAGCAAATTGCTGACGCCATCTTTGAAGCACTTCAACCTGATGGAGTGGCTGTGGTGATCCAAGCAGAGCACTTATGCATGGTTATGCGTGGGATAAAAAAGCCGGGGACAACTGTGATAACCTCGTCGGTGAGGGGAACTTTCCGCAGCAAGGTAGCAACTCGCAGTGAATTTTTGTCCTTAATCCAGGGGAAGTAGTTTATTCGTGACGCAAGGACTCGATGGGGTCGAGTTGTGCCGCCCGGAGAGCCGGGTACAACCCAGAAATAAGTCCGATAAAAATTGATACACCTACCGCAAGGGCGATAGCATCGCCGGAAAGCACAGCAGCAAAGGGGAAACCAAGATTTGTCGCTATGATAGATATGATTTTAACTATAATCCACCCCAGGCCCACCCCCAGGGCACCGCCACAGAGCCCCAGTGTGGCAGCTTCAATGAGGAATTGAATCAGAATATCTCGACGCTTGGCTCCTACCGCCTTGCGCAGACCGATTTCCCTGATACGCTCGGTCACCGAAACCAGCATGATATTCATAATCCCGATGCCGCCGACAAGCAAGGATATAGCAGCTATGGCAACAAGGACGAGCCGGAGTATTCCCAGCACATCGGTAACCTGGTCTGCCACAGACGCTACGTTGAGCACTCTGAAGTCATCGCTTTCTCCCTCCCTGATGCCGTGGGTGTCCCGCAAAATATCAGTGATCTCCTGCATGGCAGAGTCCAGCTCGTCGCTGCTCTCTACCTGGACGCTGATCATGTCAACGCTATTTCCGCGGCCGGCCGCCTGTGAGGCTGCCACAGTGCTATAGAAGGTGGATAAAGGAACATAGACCCTGAGGTCTTCAACTCCAAATCCGGTCCCCCTGCTTTCCAACACCCCGATGACCTGGAATTGACGCCCACCAATCCTTATGCTCTGCCCAGTAGGGTTCAACTCGCCAAAAAGGGTCTTGGCTACCTCGCTCCCCAGGACAGCTACCCTTGACCTCGCCTTATAAGCGGATTCGGTAATGAAACTGCCCAGTGCCACGACGTAGTTGTCTACATCTTCGGCTTCGTGGGTCACCCCGGCAATCAAACTGTTGAGGCTCTCTCTTCCAGCTATAACCTGGGCGTAAGTCTGTGCTGTTGGCGCCACCCCCGCTACAGAAGGAGCGTTTTGGGCAATCGCCTTGGCGTCCTCCACAGTCAGTGTTGCCTCACCTACCATCCCGCCTACGCCGGCTTCTCTAGGTATAACGTATATCAGGTTAGACCCCAGTGTGGCAAAAGCCTCCTCTACTATAGTCGCCTGTGCCCTTCCCAGAGATAGCACAGCAATGACGGCAGCCACGCCAATCATGATGCCCAGCATGGTCAAAACTGACCTTAGCTTGTTACCAAGCAAAGCCCGTAGCGCAGTAGAGAAACAATCCCAGATTTTCATTCCTCTATCTCTGTTTGAAATTCAAGTGTCACCATGGCCCTTAACGAGCACTTCCTTCAATCTGGCCATCGCGAAGTTTAATAGTGCGCTGGGTATAAGCGGCAATATCTGGTTCATGAGTAACCAGGACGATGGTCATTCCCTGCTCGTTCAGTTTCTTAAAAATAGTCATTATTTCCTGGCTAGTCTTAGTGTCGAGGTTGCCTGTGGGCTCGTCGGCTAAAATAAGAGAGGGATTATTTATTAAGGCTCGAGCGATAGCCACCCTTTGTTGCTCCCCTCCAGCTAGCTCGCTTGGCCTGTGAGTGACCCGATGAGCTAATCCAACTGACTCCAGGACCTGTAACGCTCTTTGCCGTCGGTTGCTGGCACCACCGTAAATAAGTGGCAGTTCCACATTGGCTAAGGCCGTGGTCCGGGACAACAAGTTGAAGCTTTGAAAGACAAAGCCTATCTTTTTATTCCTTATCTCGGCTAATTGATTATCATTAAGCTTACTTACCTCGGTCCCATCCAGGCGGTATCGTCCTGAAGTCGGCTTGTCCAGGCAGCCGATTATATTCATCAAGGTGGACTTCCCCGAGCCCGAAGGCCCTATGATAGATACCATCTCCCCTGACTCAATGCGGCAGCTAATCCCCCGCAGAGCAGGAATTTCGGTCTGCCCCGCTTTATACACTTTGGTTATGTTTTCAAGTTCAAGCATTGGCTACATCGTGAAGAAGAAGCTTGGTTGCTCCCCAGCAGCAGGTAATTCCACCTTTTCTCCCTCCTCCAATCCCGACATAACTTCAGTGTTTGTCCCGTCGGTTAAGCCTAAGGTAATTTCCCGTTCCTCAACTTGCTCATCTACGAGCACTAAAACCTTTGGGTTTTCCCAGGTACCTCGAATAGCCTTGTTTGGTATAAACAATACATCATCACGACGCTCGATGATGACTTCAGCAGTGGCCGTCATTCCATCCCTGAGCTCTTCGACGGGATTTTCCAAAGTTATGGTGGTGTCGTAAGATACTACCCCTGCTTGAGTTGTGCCTACCAGGGAGATAAAAGCCACCTCACCCTTTACTTCCTCGTCGGGCAAGGCATCTAACAGGATATTTGCTTCCTGGCCGAGCTGCACCATGGCGATATCTATCTCATCAATGAAGCCGCTCATCTCTATCTCACTGGTGTCAACCAGGGATATTGCCGGAGTGACTAATGTCGCTGTCGAGACTTCCCTTCCTTCAGTTATGGTGATGTCAGCTACCACGCCATCAAAGGGAGCCACTATGACCGCCTTTTCCAGGTTAAGCTTTGCCGCGTCTAAATTCGCTTTGGCTATATCTGCCTGCAGCTCAAGTAGCTTGACCGACCAGGGCAACTGCAACGTTCTAGCTTGAGATTTTTCTTCGGCTTTGCTTATATTTCCCTCGATTAAGTCCAGCAAGACTTGTGCCTCCTCAATCCTTCCCTCATTTAGAAGATCCTGAGCCTGTGTTAAGTTATCCTGGGCTTCGTCCAGAGCTAACCATACTCCAGGCATATCGGTACCCCACGTTTTGGTATAGTGAGGATAGATTGTTTTCATCAAGTTGATCTGAGCAGTTTCATATTGTGCCTGTGCTATTTCTACACTTAATTCCAGGGAACGTGCATCGAGCCTGGCTAATATTTGGCCTTCTACCACACTATCCCCTTTGTCAACCAGCACCTCTGTCACTGTACCGGTGGTGCCAAATGATAAATCTGCCTTGTGAGGCATTTCTAAGTTGCCGTCCACTAAAACGGTTCTCACTATATCGCCTCGAGTAACCACAGCAATCTCTGACGGCGTGGCTTCAGGGCCAGCGCATCCGGTAAGTTCAGTACCGAGCACTATACCGATACCGACCAAGCAGATGGTTATTATTGTTAGCCTTTTTTTCATTTTCCTTCGCCTCTCTTCATTTTTCAAAAATTTGCTTGTTGTAACACAGCAGGTATTTGCTTCAACGCAGAGCCGAGATGTCTAAAAGTTTAGCAGAAAGATTGTTAATCTCGTTCGGCCTCATTTTCTAAATTTCCAGTTCTAATTTCCCTTACTAACTTAGTAAACTCATTCACATGTTGGGTCATAATATTGACTAACTCCTCAACTGCCTCCACTTTCACAAAGACCAGACCCCTTCCCTCGAATAGCTTAAAAGTTAGCAGCCTGGTACCAACATCCATACCCAATTCCTTTCTGGCTTCCACGGGTATGACTATCTGCCCTCGCGGGCCAACAACCGTTGAGCCAAAACACTTACCGACTACTTGCATGCGTTCGTCTTCCATTTTTCCTCCTAGAATAAACTTGGCGTCCAACTTAGAATCATATGATACATCATACTATTCGGAATTGTATTATTTTTCTTATTATTGTGTCAAACAGTATGTCGGAGGTTGTTTATTAACCGCTCGTGGTGAGCGGAACCATGAGTGGCAGGCATGATAAAATTAAGTTGCCCTCCGACAGGCTCGAGGCGAACGGGTTGCTGAACAACCTCCGAATTTTAAGCGTGGCTAGCGATGAAAAAACTTATTGAAGGAGCCGGCAAGCTGGGGATAGAGTTCAATGCTAGGCAGGTGAAGCAATTTGAGCTTTACTACCAGGAGCTAATTGAATGGAATAAAAAAATTAACCTCACAGCTATAACAGATTACGCCTCGGTACAGGTAAAGCATTTCCTTGATTCCCTGTCCATCACTCTGACTTTGTCTGAGAAAGAGGTGGAAGGCCCCGATTTCAAGATTATAGACATAGGCACAGGGGCCGGCTTCCCGGGAGTGCCGCTCAAAATTCTTTTCCCTCAGCCCAGGCTGGTGCTCATTGAACCCACAACAAAAAAGGCAGCTTTCCTCCACCACATCATCCGCAAACTGGAGCTGGAAAATGTAGAAGTGCTGAATAATAGAGCTGAAGAAGCGGCTCATTTACCACTCTATCGTGAGCAATTTGCCCTGGTTCTCTCCCGTGCTGTAGCCTTGTTGCCTACCTTGGTGGAACTAACTCTGCCCTTTTGCCAGATCGGGGGAAGATTTATCGCTCAAAAAAAAGGGGAGGTCGACCAGGAGATAAGCAGAGCGAAAGAAGCCATTGCTGCTCTGGGAGGCAAATTAGACCAGATAAAAAAAATAGAGTTGGATGAATTTGACGATGTGCGTTATTTGGTATTTATTGATAAAATATACCCGACACCAAGTAAATATCCCCGTCGTCCTGGCCTGCCAAGGCGGCGGCCAATTTAAATCATCCCAACGAAATCTTGCTATTTTCTTGGGAACCGTGCTTAAATTTAACATTAGTTTATATTCGGGTCCCCAAAAAGTCGCAAGACTTTTTGGGGTTAGTTCAGGAGGTGAAATAGAGATGTGGAGTCGGAGATCTCGGAGGTTTTATTTTGGCCTTCCTCCCTTCGCTTTCTACTTCCAGGGATTCAAGCCCTTTCCCGACAGAAAGGAATATCTGGACATGCTCGAGGATTATAAGAAAGACCTGGAGGAAGAACTCAAGGAGGTAGAAAGGGAGATCGAGGAAACAAAGAAGAGCCTCTAGCGATGAAAATCCAAAGTCCGAAATTCTAAGCCCTAAACAAGCTCAAAATTCAAATCTCCCCGATGTAATCGGGGTTTAAAACGGTTTTGGGTTTTGAATTTAGATATTAAGATTTGTTTAGGATTTAGTGCTTAGGATTTTAAAGATTTACGCTGTTTACTATAATTATCGACCTGTCATCAGCCCTTGTAGCAAGCGATATCGTTCCAGTTTGTCAGCTTGTTATTATGGGTTGGTATGAGAGCCGGCGCTCAGACTATATCACCTGATTTAGTGACTTCTTGCCAATCCGCCGAAATTTTTCAAAAATCTCGAAAAAACCTATGGAGGCTGAGATACATGGGTAACACTCATAGTATGTTTAGTGATAATAACTTACCATGGGAGTTACTGGAATGAGAAAGTCAGCCAGCACACGGTATTGACTTTTTTTTGAAGAATTGTTACTTTTATATGAAGTGTCCCCGTAGGTGGTATCCTTATATTACTGTAGTATATAAGATTTCACTTATGAGTGTGGCCAGGCAGAGGAGACCGACCCAGGTGGCAAAGGGGCTTGGTAGAGGCAAGAAACGGTTGCTGAAGAGGGTGAGGTGTGGGGTTTTATCACCGCTGAGCTTCACCGATAACAGCGACGTTCACTACTTCGACCAGGTATGGCTGAGGAAAGCCACGGATATTGTCGAGGGAGGAGAGGGAATGTGAACTAAACATAGGAAGAGACCTGCGGCAACAGGTCTCTTCTTTGATTTTGGCGATGGTCGGTTAACCACCATCGCGTTCATTATATCAATCAGTCTCTGCTGCTGGCAAGGGATGAGAAGGCGGGCCGTAGTGGCCGACCCACTGGAGTGATTATGATTGCCCGTGGAGAGTCTCCTGTGCGGGGAACTGGGTCGATCTCGGGCGAAGAGTGACAGCTCAAATACTTCTGGGGTGAAGCGACAAAATGAACAAAACAGAGGCTGTTTCCAAATGTAGTTGCCCCGTTTATTGCGCGCAGTGGATCTCGGGGCAACGCCCCAGTGCAAACTCGATGAATCAGGCGACTACAAAAGTCCGGGGCAGATGGAGATCGATGAGCGAGACCCTTACGATTGCACTTGTACTTACGCTAATTCGGGGGTGCTTCATGGTGCCTGCCCGAGCGAATAGGGGGTCTAGAATGTAGGCCAGGAACTGCGGTTCAGGAGAAACCAAACTGTTACTAAGAACTTGACTAATGTATGCTATTGGAGGTTAGTATGATGAGAGATATAGTAAGAAACATCAGCATAGCTTTGCTTGTTGTTTGTCTTTTGTTGGCAAGCTGTGGGGGTGAGGTTGATGATGAGGTTACTGAATTGCCACTCACACCTGTGTTCCTCATCCCGCAGCTGAATTTTGAGCTTGACGACTTTATCGGCGAGAAGGTCTGGGTCTCCGGCTACTACGGAGATAGCAGTATCAGTGGCGGTGGTTACGGTTTTCTTGTTACCGATTCTTATATGTTGCTCGTTGACGAGAAGCTATCTGATCACTGCTGCGTCCTGCTTGATGGCGATTTGCCTAGCGATGTCGGGACTGGCGCTGAAATCCTGGTTTATGGTGAGGTCAAGGACTTTGCTGAGACCTATGATGCCTTCACCCTGGAGCCCACACCCTTAATTACCGTGGAGCAGCATTATGTCCTGAGCCCGCCCGTGGGAGCGATCAGTTCCTTCGACTCCCTCTTTGACGTCTCCTTCGACACAGCAGTGCCTCAAAGTTTCTCTGTGGCAACCGAGGCTTATACTGAGGGCGGCGGCACGCAAGCCAAAGATTGTGACCGGGCACTAATCCTGAGCGGTGGAGTGGATGCCAAAAACAACCACGCTCGCTACCGGGACAATGTCATCATGAAGTATGAGAAGCTCAGGGAACTTGGCTTTACCGATAAGCAAATAGTAGTGCTCTACAATGACGGTGCGGCGATAAATGTGACAGGTGTTAATAACATCACCGACGCCAAAGCCTCAAAGCAGAAGGTGAACGAGACCCTGGAGAAGTTCAAGAACGAGATGACATGCTGCTGCACCCTCACCATCTTCGTCACTGACCACGGCACCGGCTATAACCAGGAGCAGTGCTACCACGGCGCCCGCCCTGTCCTTGATCCGGCGCGGGAAAGCGGTAAGACCTACGCTGAAAATATCACCTGTGTTGACTTACGAAGCAAGGTCTACCGGGCGACCCCAAAATGGACCACCAACGGCAAGGAATTCTTTGCTATTAAAGACGAGACCGGGCGGGTTAAGGTCTACATGAAGGAGGATGGTAACTGGGTATATAAGGGGTATGATAAGAACGGCAGCGGCTGGATTACCGAGGCAGAAATAGGCGAAGACCTTAACGGAAACGGTGTGAGCACCGATAACTTCGGCTGGCCGGTAGCTGGGATAGAAGGCTTGTTAGCCGGTCCTCTAAAGCACCAGAACAACGAGTGGGATACCGATGGCGACGGCAATATTGATGTTAAAGCCACCTGGAACAGCACAGCGCGGAAGTATGTTCTGGAGAGAAAAGTAGGAAACGACTGGAAGGAGATGGCTCGTGACACAGACGGCGACTATATTATCGATAAGGACGACGGTGGTATTGACTGGAATCTTGACGGCGATAAGGATGATCAGATTGGCTTCCACGAGGGGATAAACCTGTGGGGGCGGGAGGTTCTCTGGGATGATGAGCTTGCCGACTGGCTGAAACCCCTCAACGATAAGGGTATCCACATCCTAGTGGAGATGGTCTCCTGCTTTGGCGGTGGCTTCGTGAATAACCTGAAGGGGGTCGTGGATAAGATTGTTACCTACTCAAGTGAAGACACCAAGCACTGGAACCGGGTCGCCGCCGACGGCAAAACTGTCTATGCCGCTGACCAGAAGGCATTCGTAGAGAACCTGACGGGTATTGACCTGGAAAGCTGGAACGCGGCCTTTGAGAAAGGCAAAGAAGCCGATGGAGGCCTAAACGAGTACCAGAGTTGGGAAAAAACGTGGGACCCCACGTGGCTTGACCACTTCAAGTGCTACTTGACGGAGGGCGTGGAGTTCATGGGCGAGGCTGTGTACCTTGAAGACCAGTGGGGCGGCGTCGAGGCAATGGTGGGGTGGGACTGGTATTTCTGCAATCCTGTCGAGATGTGGCACGACGAGGTGCTGACGCCGATTTTGCACCCCGACCACCACCTCACGTTGTACGGCCTAGACTACGAAGAAGAGCCTCAGACTTGGTTTGTGACGGTCGATAACCAGTTTGGGATCCAGGAGCTGACCGTGTACGGTCCGAGCAAGCTGGGTGTACCCACACAGAAGGTGGAACCGGGGGCCCACGAACCGCCGGTGTGTCTCGACCACTTCTTGTTCTACAAGGTCGTCGAAGGCCCGTCCGTGGATGTGGTTGTCGGTCTGTACGACCAGTTCCATGATGAACCAGAGGTCCTGGTAGCCCGGCCTGTTTTCTTCGCTAACCCCGTCCGGAAGACACACGGGGGTATCGTAACGGAGATCAAGAACCCGAAGGTGCATCTGGTAGTCTATGAGATATTAGGCGGCGAGGTTTACTATCCGCACGTACAGGTTGTCAATCAGTTCGGCGAACAAACCTTCGACGTGTCCGACCCAGCCCACCTCGCCGTGCTGTCTGAGAAGTTAAGCTGTGGGCTACTGCCACCGCAGTTGTAGATGTAATAACAGAATGGGAGGTGAAGATATGCACTGACTACGCAAAGACAATCAACTGGATAGGTATAATTTAAGAAGGAGGTAAAAATGGGAAATAGAGGTTTAAGAAGGCTAGGTCATGGATGGCGGGGGAAGTTGGCTGTCGTTTTAACCCTTGCTTTACTCATCAGCTTGGTCATAGTCCCGGGGATAAGCACCGCTCAGCAGGAGGGGACATACCTCTCTTTTGGAGGAGCGAAATATCTCGATGCCAATGACCCAATTGACCCCACTAACCCAATCGACGCGCCAGTCTGCACTGATTGGCACGAGCTTTATCCGGACTTCTGTAATGGGTACCACCTGAGTGACTGGGAAGATAATGGTGATGGAATTCTCAGCCGTTGCGATCAAATCGAGCTAACCGATGACGTGACCGGAGAGAAGGCTTGGTACCATGTGGACGCGGTGACGATCACTATCTGGGTAGTGCAAATCTACCCGGTACAAGGAGTAGATACCATCTATCTTGATTGTAATCCTTTTAGCTATGATCCAGACAACCCGGTTCCTCCGGGTTATCCTGTTTATAATCCGGTGTGCACCTATTGGCATGAGATTTACCCGTACTTCTGTAATTGGTACCACTTGGCGGACTGGGAGGATAATGGTGATCAGGTTCTCAGCTATTGCGATAACATTAATTTGAAGGATATAAGGACTGGAGAGTGTGGTTGGTACCATGTGGAGGGGGTAACCACCGATATGGTTGTCAGTCCGAAGCCTCGCCCCCCTGATCCAATCCCTCACCCAGTCTGCACCCTTTGGCATGAGATTTTTCCGGAGTTCTGTAAGTGGCACCACCTGAGTGACTGGGATGATAATGACGATGGGGTTCTCAGCCCTTGCGATTCAATCGAGCTAACCAATCAAGCGACTCAAGAGGCGGATTGGTACCATGTGGACGAGGTGACGCTCACTATCTGGGTCACTAGGTGGGTGGGGCAACCTCTGGTGCCGGAAGAAGAGCGCATCACTCTTGAGTTTGAAGCTGGCTATGACTATATGGAAGAGGCTATGGTTCAGCCGATCTGCACCGATTGGCATGAGATTTATCCGGACTTCTGTAATCGGTACCACATTGATAACTGGATTGATAATGGGGATGGTTTTCTCAGCTTTTGCGATTGGATTTTGCTAACGGATTTGGCGACTCAAGAGACGGCTTGGTGCCATGTAGATGAGGTAGCCACCAATATCATTGTCACTCCTACGACCGCTCCTGTGACCGAGTATACCCTGACCGTCTCCAGCACTGCTGGAGGTTCGGTAACTAACCCCGGCGAAGACACTTTTACTTATCAAGCAGGAACCATTGTCAACCTGGCGGCGGTTGCAGATGATGGCTACGATTTTACCAAATGGACTGGAAATGTGGACACTATTGCCAATGTCAATGACGCCACAACTACCATTACCATGGACAATGACTACTCCATCACCGCCAACTTTGAGGAGGAGGAGCCATCTGACGGCGGGATGTGCTTCATTGCCACCGCAGCCTACGGCACCCCAATGGCGGAGGAAATACAAATTCTCCGTGAGTTCAGAGATGAGTACCTGCTGACCAACCCCCTGGGACAAGCCCTGGTAGACCTCTATTACACGGTCAGCCCACCAATGGCTGAGTTCATAAACGAGCATCCAAGCCTGAAGCCGATAGTGAGGGCTGGACTATTGCCCGCTGTGGCCATGAGCGCCGTGGCCGTCAACACTAGTCCGGCCGAGAAGATGGCCATAGTAGGCTTGGTGGTGCTGGTTTCCGTGGCACTGGCTGTCTGGGCGACGAGGCGGCGACGCAGAGGTCCTGAGTATACCTGAGGGTGAAATTGCACATTAGCTTGGGCTGTTAATTCAGAGGCAAAAAGATAGGGTCGAGGAGTTAACTCCTCGACCCTGTTCAATTTGAGGGTAACGCGAAGACAAGCTCCGCCGCCTCGCGATGTCATTGCGAGCGAAGCGTGGCAATCTCATTGCCCCGCCACTAGATTGCTTCGGCGCTATTGTGCCTCGCAATGACAGGGTAGACGCTCTCATTTGACATTTGTGATTTGACTGGCATAGCGGTATAATGGAAATTGATGGAAAAGGGTACCTGGAAAGTTAAGACAGGACTGGCCCAGACGCTGAAGGGTGGGGTGATTATGGACGTGGTCACGCTGGAGCAGGCTAAAATTGCCGAGGAAGCCGGTGCCTGCGCTGTTATGGCACTGGAACGTGTGCCAGCAGATATCCGCGCCGACGGCGGGGTGGCTCGCATGGCTGACCCTACTATAATTAAGGCAATAATGGCAGCGGTCAGCATCCCCGTAATGGCCAAATGCCGCATCGGTCATTTTGCTGAGGCTCAGGTGCTGGAAGCGTTGGGCGTTGATTTTATCGATGAGTCCGAAGTGCTCACTCCTGCCGATGAAAGCCATCATGTTTGGAAACATGATTTTAAGGTTCCTTTTGTCTGCGGCTGCCGTGACTTAGGCGAGGCATTACGTCGTATTGCCGAAGGAGCAGCGATGATTCGCACCAAGGGCGAGGCCGGAACGGGCAACATCGTTGAAGCTGTAAGGCACATGCGGGCAGTCCAGGATGGGATTCGCAGACTTCAGGCTTTACCTGAGGAAGAATTAGTAGCTGAGGCGAAAGTTCTTGGTGCTCCTCTGGAGCTGGTAATGGAAGTGCATAAAACAGGTAAGTTACCTGTTGTGAACTTTGCCGCCGGCGGTGTAGCGACACCCGCCGATGCTGCTTTGATGATGCAACTGGGAGCCGAGGGGGTATTTGTGGGCTCGGGAATTTTTAAATCCAGCGACCCCGCGACCAGAGCGCAGGCCATTGTTAAAGCTACCACCCACTACCAGGACCCGGCTATTGTCGCTGAGGTATCCAAGGGTTTGGGAGTCGCTATGCCTGGTCTGGACATAAAAGCTATACCCCAACAAGAATTGCTGTCCCCCCGGGGTTGGTGAGGTGAAGACAGGTATTTCACAATATGCGAAGGGTAGTTACTGACGATTTAGACGCACTGCTTGATATCTTGCCACTCCATATCCGTGAGCCGCTCTACCAGCAGCCCGACCACAGCGAATTGTTGGAGGTAATCTTAGATTTAGGACGTCTCCCCGAAGCCCGTTTTCCCCATAGAGAGCTGGTCCTTAACTCCATGGAAGTGAGCCAGTCTGATATCGATTATGTAGTATCACGCATTGGCGAGTTCACCGGGGATAACCGCGCCGGCATCAACCATACCCTTCACCGCATCTCAGCCATACGCAATAGAAATGGCTATATAATCGGCTTGACTTGTCGTGTGGGCAGAGCTGTGTTCGGTACCGTAAAGATGATTCAAGACCTTATTGAATCAGGCAAAAATGTTCTGCTCCTAGGGCGGCCCGGTATAGGCAAAACCACTATGTTGCGGGAGGTGGCGCGAGTGCTGGCTGATGATTTCAAAAAGCGCGTTATCGTAATTGACACCTCCAACGAAATTGCCGGGGATGGAGACATTCCTCATCCTGCTATCGGGCATGCCCGGCGAATGCAGGTAGCTGCTCCCACTGAACAACATGCGGTAATGATTGAAGCAGTGGAAAATCACATGCCCGAGGTCATCATTATCGACGAAATAGGTACGGAACTCGAAGCCCAGGCGGCTCGTACCATCGCTGAACGTGGAGTGCAGTTGGTGGGCACGGCACATGGAAACACTCTGGAAAACTTGATAATGAATCCTACCCTTTCTGACCTCATCGGAGGTATTCAGACGGTTACCCTGGGAGATGAAGAAGCCAGGCGACGGCACACGCAAAAATCTATTCTGGAGCGTAAGGCTCCGCCCACCTTTGGTGTGGTGGTGGAGATTGTCGATTATTACAAGGTAACCATACATCCTGACGTGACCGAGGCTGTTGATGCTCTCTTACATGGGCGACCCCCCAAGGCCGAATTGCGCTGGATGGATGAAGATGGTGAGGTAAAAAAGGAGGCGATAACTGCCCCCCTTATATGGGAAAGTAAGGAAGAGAAGCAGCCGGAAAAAACGCTGCGGTTCTATCTCTTCGGCGCTAACCGGGCTCGACTGGAACAAATTGCCAGGGAAGGGCGAAAAGAGGTGAAAATTGCCTCCGACTTTAAGCAAGCTGATATACTCCTCACTACACGAAGTTATTACCGCCGCAAGCCGCAGAAGATACGGGATGCCGAAGCTCTGGGTATACCGATTTATGTCCTTAAAAGCAACAATTCCGCTCAAATGAAGCAATGCCTGGACACCCTCTATCCCCGTGACACTCAATATACCTATGTCCATCATTTACAGCGTCTCTTGGCCGGACGCCGGGATTTCAACTCTGGTAGCCGGAGTCTGGAACCCGGCGGCAAGAGGAAGTCGAGGTAATCCTTGGGACTATTCATCGCCTTCGAAGGTGGCGAAGGCTGTGGCAAGAGCACCCAATCTAAGCTCTTGCTGAAGAAGTTTGAGCAGCAAAACATCCCGGCGGTATTGACCCATGAACCTGGGGGCACAGCTCTGGGCGACGAATTAAGGAAAGCGCTTAAACGGGGAAGGGGCTCCTCTATTTCGCCCCAGGCTGAGCTTTTTCTAGTGGCTGCTTCCCGTGCCCAATTAGTAACTGAGGTAATTCGTCCTGCTTTAGAAGAAGGTAGGGTAGTCATCTGCGACCGCTTCACTTACTCCACCCTGGTCTATCAGGGCTATGGGCGGGGGCTTGAGTTGAGCTTCGTGGAGACGGTCAACAATATAGCAACAGGGAATCTTAAGCCGGACCTCACTATCCTCCTGGATATTTCACCGGATCAGGGACTAGCGCGAAAGCGAAATTTACGAGACCGTTTTGAGCTGGAAGACTTATCGTTTCACCGGCGGGTGAGGGAAGGTTACCTCAAGACAGCCGCCGCCGAGCCCGACCGCTGGTTGGTGATAGATGCCTCTCTACCTAAAGCGAAAATTGCTGATATTATCTGGGACAGGGTGAGCCAGTTATTGCCTAACTTATCATTGTGAACCGAATTTCCTCTCCCTTGACCTGCTCGCCGTATGACTCCAGCAGGCGAGAAGAAGAGAGTAGAGCTTGTCTTAGATTTGCCGAAAGAGTGGTGGTGGATTTCCCCCTCCCTCTAACTCCCTCCCGCTAGGGGAGGGAGGATTGTGCAACTTGAAAATTTCCTCTCCCTTGATGGCAGAACATATTGAGACAAGTCACTTCCCCTCTCCCTTGATGGGAGTCCCGATTAAATCGGGAAAGGTGAGGGTGTAAAAGAAAAAAGATTTCTTTGCTTCTTCACTGTACTTCATTTTGTGCGATATACTTATACAATACCTATGACTAAAGGTAAGGTCGCTGTGGCATTGAGCGGAGGGGTAGATTCTTCCGCCGCTGCTTTGTTGCTCAAAGAAGCCGCCTATGAGGTAATGGGCATACATATGCGCCTCTGGGGTTCTCAGCACTCCGAGTACCAGGCACGTCGGGCGAAGACTATCTGCCGCATTTTAGACATTCCCTACCATCAGGTTGACCTGCAAAAGGAATTTGAGTCCTGTGTAGTTGACTACTTCTGCCAGGAATACCAGCAAGGGCGAACTCCCAATCCCTGCGTTGCCTGCAACCAGCACATAAAGTTTGGCCTCCTCCTCGATAAAGCACTCTCCCTGGGCGCCGACTATCTGGCTACAGGCCATTATACCAGGGTAGAGCATTCCAGAGACGGGCATCGCTTGCTTAAAGCAGCAGATACCAGTAGAGACCAATCTTATTTTCTGTATACTCTAACCCAGGAAAAGCTCGGGCATGTCCTTTTTCCGTTAGGCGAGCATGGCAGAGACGAGGTTAAACAGGTGGCAAAGCAGGCGGGATTGCCCACCGCAGCCAGGTCCAGCCAGGACATCTGCTTTATCTCCCAGAAGAACTATGCTACCTTCCTCAGCCAGAGATTTTCCACTCAGCCTGGCGATATCGTAGATACGCAAGGAAGGAAATTAGGTCAGCATCGGGGAATAGCCTTTTATACCATCGGGCAGAGGCATGGCCTGGGATTAGCCTCTGACAAACCACTCTATGTCATCAGGATAGAGCCTGAAAGCAATAAAATTGTGCTCGGTCACGAGGAAGAGCTCTACAGTCAGAAGCTCGCCGCCCGAAAGCTGAACTGGATATCAGGCAAGGCACCGGGGGAGCCAATTACAGCCAAAGCCAAGATACGCTATAAGTCAAAGGAGGCAGAGGCTGACCTCTCTTTCAGGAATGACTCTGTGGATGTTAATTTCGCTCAGCCGCAAAAGGCAGTAACCCCGGGACAGGCCATTGTGTTTTATAATATGGGCGAGGTACTGGGGGGTGGGATTATACACAAAACTGAAAAATAAAAATGCAAAATGCAAAAATACAAAGCAAAAATCAAATTTCCATTTTTAAGAAGGTATGTGACAATCCCGTTGGTCAAATTCCAAACACGATTGTAGTGCGACCTTTTAAGGTCGTGCGGTCTTGTCTCGGCACGAGGCTAAAGCCTCGCACTACATTTTTGCGTTTTGAGTTGTGATTTTGTTTTTACCTTTTAATTTTGGCAGAGTTATGTCGCAGCTACCAAACCTCCCCCTCTTGAGATAAGAGGGGCTAGGGGAGTTATAAAGAACGCAATGGATGCCGAGCAAAGCAGCAAGCAGGGTGCTGGAAATAACCCCCTTTATCCCCCTTATTTTAAGGGGGAGGAAGAAGGAAATAATCTCTATTTTAAGGACTCCCCTCTTAAGATAAGAGAGGCAAGGGGAGTTACCCAAATCTGCCCCTCTTGGGATAAGAGGGGCTAGGGGAGTTATGAAGAATGCAATGGGTGCCGAGCAAAGCAGCAAGCAGGGTGCTGGAAATAACCCCCTTTATCCCCCTTATTTTAAGGGGGAAGGAGACAATCTCTATTTTAGGGATTCCCCTCTTAAGGTAAGAGGGGTTAGGGGAGTTATGAAAAGGAGAGTCTTGTCTCAGTTTCCAAATCTTGATGAGGAAGATAAGCTTAAATCGCAGGGCTATGAGCTTATCGCTGGCATAGATGAAGTCGGGCGGGGAGCTCTCGCCGGCCCGGTAGTGGCCAGCGCCGTTATCCTGCCCCACCCGGCCAATTTGCCCTGGTTTGGGCTGGTTCGGGATAGCAAGGAATTGAACTCCAGGAAGCGTGAGTCCCTCTTTGACCTGATTACCAAGGAGGCTGTGGCTGTGGGCATCGGCATTGTTCCCCCTCAGGTGATTGACTCCATGAATATCTTCAAGGCAACCAAGCTGGCTATGATGCAGGCGGTGGAAAAGCTGCCCAAACAACCGAGCTTCCTCCTTATTGACAGGCTGAGCTTGTCTCAATGTCCCATCCCTCAAATGGGGATAACCAGAGGTGATAAATCGTGTCTCTCCATTGCGTGTGCTTCTATAATAGCTAAAGTCACCAGAGACCGCATTATGGAAGAACTTGACATAATGTATCCTGGCTATGGGTTTGCCCAGCATAAAGGTTATGGAACGAGGAGACACCTATCTAGTCTGCAAAAGCTCGGCCCTTCGCCGATTCACCGTCTATACTTTGCCCCTGTCAGGAACATAATCGCAAGCCAAAATCCTCCTCCCTTGAAGAGCAGTGATGTTGTGCAAACCGAATTTCCCCTCCCATGAAGGAAGAGAATAGAGCTTGTCTCAGATTTGCCAGAGGAGTAGGGGGTGAATTTCCCCCTCCCTCTAACTCCCTCCCGCTAGGGGAGGGAGGATTGTATAATTTTTGAATTTCCTCTCCCATGATGGGGGAACATATCAAGACATGTCAATTTTCCTCTCCCTTGAAGGGAGTCCCGATTAAATCGGGAAAGGTGAGGGTGATGGACCGCCAAGAAGTTGGTAAGCTAGGAGAGAAAGAAGCCCGGAAATTCCTCAAAAAGCGGGGCTACCGCATTCGTGAGACGGGTTTTCGCTGCCGTCATGGAGAGATTGATATCATTGCCCAGAAGAAGGACTATCTGGTCTTTGTCGAAGTCCGCACCAAGAGCAGTCTGGACTTCGGCACTCCTGAGGAGTCAATAACACAATCTAAAAAGAAAAAGCTCATCGCCTTAGCCCTGACCTATACCAGTACTCACCAGAATCTCCCCCCGCTATGGCGCATAGACGTCGTAGCCATAGAACTCGATGACAAAGGCAAGCCCAGGCGCATCGAACTCATCGAAAACGCCGTCGAGCAAGTCTCCCATTTTAATTGCTAACTACTCTTAGAATTTTAAAGGCGTATAATCTGATAGCAAGGAGTTGTGAAATGAAAAAGTCAAATGAAGAACGATTAACTGATATTGGGAGCAGCATTACTAGACTTGCCAAAATGCAAGGTTGTGTGTTTAAAGCTTTATTAATCCTGCACAAAACGTCTGGGTTGTTTGGAAAAAGTGAACAATTTTTTACTGAGGCCAATGTGTCTCTAGAATCCTACCATCGACATGGAGACCGTTCTCTCACATTAATGTTTGGTGCGATAGCTGTGATGGGTATTGCTACTTCGATGTTGGCCGTATATTTTACTACTCTGAACTCTAACTTTGTAGTCATGTCCACAGTGTGTTTCATCTCATTTTTTATTCTACTCTTCTTTGGTTTTTTAGAGCACCGCCACGCAAATAGTCAGTTTCAGATAGCTAGACGGGCATTGACCGAAGCAAAAGAGATTGTAGTCATTGTTAGAGAAACAGTGGCGGCATCAGACAAAGACATGACACATGTAGTAGCTGAATGGAAAGAACTAGTTCCTGATGATTTAGTAAGCGAGCCTAAATTGGAGGATTGATTGACTTTTGAGGAGGGATTTCATATTTTCCAAATCTTGTTGTAGCACAGGTCCGCTAGCCAATTCGTCCTCCGCTCAATTTGTTGATTCGCCCAAGATGAGTTGGAATTAAGTAAATTGTCAAGCTTCACATTGTGTTCAGTCAATATTTTCTTTTTTTCTGGGAATGTCTTGTCAGCAAGTTTCTCATTCAGCCCTTCGGGTACTAATATCAGATTCCCTAATTGAGCCATGTGCTCATGATCAATTGAGCCAGTGGCAAATTCACCTTGTGGAGTAATGTGCTCAATTGTCATCCTGTCATAGTCAGCAGAAACACCTTTGTTGTGGTATTCGTGTACCCGGCGCAGGATGTACTTAACTAGCTTTTTCTGCTTCGTATAGTCATTTGAATATTTTATTTCTTTGAAATTAAGCTCAAATTCCTGGTAGATGGGAACTCTTTTCTTGAGCTTATCATGGAGGTCTTTAAGGACATCCAACTTCTGATCCCTAGTAGTTGCATTTACAAGTGTCCTGGCCGATAAGGCATACATCTGGGATATGCCGCCAGATGACCTTTGAGAAGTGACAGCAGTAAAAACAAAGTGGAAGTTTTCGATGTCCGCTAGCATACCTTCGACTTCCCTCTTTTTGAGTTTGTCCGCCTTATAGTCGCGCATTAGAGATAAGACCATAGGTACTTGTTGTCTTATGCGAAATACTGCAAATGCATCAAGAGAATCTCTGATATGCTGTTGCTCGATTCTCCAGTTACCATATGTCACTTCATGGATTTCCCTGTAAGTTACTGCATCCTTAACAAGTTCATCTAAGAAAGCTTGTGCTTTGTCTTTTTTGACTCGTTTTTTGATTTCCTTAAAAAGTTTTTTGACCGTAGTGTATTCGTACTTAGAAAGCCAGTAATGATGGAGAAATCCAGCCACATCTATCTCCGTAGATGAGCTCTCTATAGTGCCCAGTACTTGTTCCCATCGTATTTTGGGAGTATCAACACCGACGTTCTTTGCCGGTAACAATCTGGTCAAATGTGCTTTAACTAGGTCAGCGACATTTAGGTCTTTTCCACGAGTATTGAGAGTCTCGAAAATAGTGTATGCATCATCTTCATTATCCAGTTCGATAAATATAAGCTTAAGGTTCAATAGTTTGTCACGAATTGATGTCAGCTTGTCTTGAATTTCTCTTTTCTTGCGTTCATCATTCAAAGTCGGATCACTTTTTATTGATTTTACAGCTTCTTCAATGTATTGACTTATCTGGCTAAATGCTCTTGCGATATCCTTTTCCTCTTCTCCTGCTTGGACTTGGATGTCGGGTTCACCATATTTTTGGATGTATTCTTGAAAATACGGGTATGATGATTCCGTAGATAATACAAAGCGTGTCTTATTGTTTATATCAGCACGTTCAATAAGTTGGTGGACTGCTTTAGCTAAGTTATGAAACCCTTCTGCCTCTAGAGTGTTCCTTAGAGCACAGAGCACCATTGTAACAGTGGACAGCCTTTGCTGACCGTCTACAATGCCAAAAGTGTCATTTCCAGCATCGAATACAACAATAGAGCCGATGAAATAGTCCGTCTCGCTATCTGCTATTGTATCAATCCAAAAATCAGAAATATTCTCTTGAGTCCATGAATATGGACGTTGGAAGCGAGGTATCTTATAGTAATTAGCAGACAAGACGCTCTTTATATTCTTATCTATTGAATTGATTTTCATTCTGCATCAATAATGGTTTGGTCAGCCTAATAATTATACCTCCAACCAGCCTCAAATAGAAGAAGTCAGCATGTTGAGTCTGTGAAGTTTGGGGATAGGTGGCTGACGAATAGACTACAGAGGATATTTACCACCCCAGTGAATAGACCAAGTGCCGTCCTCGTTCTGAAACAACTCTCCCCTCACATAACCGACCCTTTTGGTATCGTCATCCAGTCTTTTCTGTGCCGCTTCTTTACTTTGTTCCTCAAGCAACTCTTTGACTGCTACCTGTCCTGGCTGTGTAAGAGTATCGCCCTTAATTATTAGTGGCAAAGCACTCACTTTCTTATCCAGCTCCTTCAATAAATCGGTTTGTCTCTTATCCGATTTCGCCGACATACCCACAGAAGTAAAACCTAGCCCGACTGAAATTAACGCAAGTCCTAGAGCAAACAAAGTGACGTCGGTTGGCACACCAACCAAAGTCAGAACAAACCTGAAAATTACGAGTAAAACCCCAATTATGAGGAGTGGGAGTCCTATGTCCTCTCCTATAGCCTTTGTTCCATCCCACAGCTTCTTAAGTAATTCTTTCATTGAAACATCCTGAGGGGCTATAGCTCGACTACCCAACAGCTACAGCATACATCGTAATTATACCACTTGCTAGCTCAGTGAAGTTTAAGGATAGCTTCACATTACGCACTCAGGACATATAATTTGCGGCGCTTATGTTGCTCTCAGGTAAGGCTCTAATACTTCGGGGATTAATACTGTGCCATCGGCTTGCTGATAGTTTTCCAGCACAGCGATGAGGACTCGTGGCAGAGCCAGTCCTGAGCCATTGCGCAATTTCACTATGCGCTGTACTCTGGATCTCTGCCTCGCCGCCTGATTGCCCATACAGCCAGTGCCACGGAAACCAGCACCAGTAAACCTATTACGGCTGCCTTCTCGGCCAGAGTAGTGTTGACAACTGTGGCGCTCATGGCCACGGCGGGCAATAGCCCGACTCTCACTATGGGCTTCAGGCTGGGATGCTCAGTTATGAACTCGGCTATCGGTGGGCTGAACCTGTAATAGAGACCCACCAGGGCTTGGCCCAGCGGGTTGGTAAGAAGGTATTCATCTCTGAACTGACGGAGGATTTCTATTTCCCCTGCCATTGGAGTGCCGTAGGCTGCGGTGGCGATGAAGCAAGGTGTTGGGAAAGATGGGAGAGAACACGACTCATAACCACCTGCGGCGACCACGGTGCCGTCCAGCTTAAGCCCCACCGTGTGATACCCACCTGCGGCGACCTGGGTGATGTCCGTCCAGTTGCCGACATCGCACTGCCCGAAGTCGTCGAATTCTCCGGCGCATCCCACGGCGACCACGGTCCCGTCGGCCTTAAGTCCCACCGTGTGATACGTACCTGCGGCGACCTGGCTGATGCCCGTCCAGTTGCCGACGTCGCACTGCCCGTCGTCGTTGTCTCCCACGGCCATCACGGTGCCGTTGGACTTAAGCCCCACCGTGTAAAGGGAACCTGCGGCGACCTGGCTGATGCCCGTCCAGTTGCCGACATTGCATTTCCCATAGGCATTCGATCCCACGGCGACTACGGTCCCGTCGGCCTTAAGTCCCACCGTGTGCTCCCCACCCGCGGCGACCTGGACGATGTCTGTCCAGTTACCGACGTTGCACTGCCCGTCGTCGTTGTCTCCCACGGCCATCACGGTGCCGTTGGACCTGAGCCCTACCGTATGCCCGCCACTTGCGGCGACCTGTGTGATGTTTGCCCAGCCGTCAACGTCGCACTGCCCGTAGTAGTTGTATCCCACGGCGACCACAGTGCCATCCGACTTGAGCCCCACCGTGTACAGCCCGCCTGCGGCGACCTGGATGATGTCCGTCCAGCCGCCGACCTCGTACGGCTGTTTTTCACCTTCTTTTCTACTGTAGCCATATCCCACCGCGGCCACGGTGCCGTCGGACTTAAGCCCCGCCGTCTGCGTGCTGGCTGCCGCGACTTGGATGATGTCCGTCCAGTCACTGACATCGCACTCCAGCGGGTAGTAGTTGCCCACCGAGACCGTGTTGTCGGCGCCGACCACGCGTGTCACTTGCTCTCGAGCCATAACAGGAGCCACATTCAGCATGGGCACAGCAAGGATAAGGCTAGAAACCAGAATGGTAGGGAGCAGAAGCGGTAAAAACATTTTCCTATTCTTCATTGTTACCTCCCACTATCCGTACGATGCTGCTTAATCTCCGGCAACCACATTCCACCAACATTCGATTTCACCCTCGGGTATACTCTGGACCTTTGCCTCGCCACCTCCTTGCACATACCACCACTGCGACTGCAACCAGCACCAGCAAGCCTAATATAGCCATCTTCTCGACCGGAGTAGTGTTGACGGCTATGGCGCTCATGGCCACAGCGGGCACCAGCCCGACTCTCACTATTGCCTTCAGGCCGGGATGCTCAGTTATGAACTCGGCTATCGGTGGGCTGAACCTGTAATAGAGACCTGCTAAGGCTTTTCCCAGCGGGTTGGTAAGAAGGTATTCATCTCTGAACTGACGGAGGATTTCTATTTCCCCTGCCATTGGAGTGCCGTAGGCTGCGGTGGCGATGAAGCAAGGTATTGGGAAAGATGGGAGAGAACACGACTCATAACCACCTGCGGCGACCACGGTGCCGTCCAGCTTAAGCCCCACCGTGTGATACCCACCTGCGGTGACCTGGGTGATGTCCGTCCAGCCGCCGACGTCGCACTGGCCGAACCCGTTGTATCCCACGGCGACCACGGTCCCGTCGGCCTTAAGTCCCACCGTGTACCTGTCGCCCTTCGCGACTTGGATGATGCCCGTCCAGTTGCCGACGTCGCACCGTCCATCGCCGTTGTATCCTATAGCGACCACGGTGCCGTCGGACTTAAGCCCCAGCGTGTGCCCGCCCGCGGCAACCTGGACGATGTCCGTCCAGTTACCGACGTTGCACTGCCCGAAGCGGTTCCAGCCTGCGGCGACCACGGTGCCGTCGGACTTAAGCCCTAGTGTGTTCCCGCCCGCGGCAACCTGGACGATATCCGTCCAGCTACCGACGTTGCGCTGCCCGAAGACGTTGCTACCTACGGTGACCACGGTGCCATTGGACTTAAGCCCCACCGTGTAACTGGAGCCTGCGGCGACCTGTGTGATGTTTGCCCAGCCCCCGACGTCGCACTGCCCGTCGTAGTTATATCCCACGGCGACCACCGTGCCATCGGACTTAAGCCCCACCGTGTGCCCGCCTGCGGCGACCTGGATGATGTCCGCCCAGTCGCCGACATTGCACTGTCCATCGCCGTTGTATCCCACGGCGACCACAGTGCCGTCAGATTTAAGCCCCACCGTGTAATAGCCACCTGCGGCAACCTGGACGATATCCGTCCAGTCACCGACATCGCACTCCGGGGGAGAGTAGTTTTCCGTGGAGACCGTGGTGTCGGCGCCAACCACGCGTGTCACTTGCCCTCGAGCCATAACAGGAGCCGTATTCAGCACCGACGCAGTAAGAATAAGGCTAAAAACCAGAGCGATGGAGAACAGAACTGGCAAGAGCATTTTCCTATTTTTCATTGCCGCACTTGTGCTGGACTGAACACGATGGGAACCAGAGCAACCTTCCGACTCACACACTTGACCACCAACCCTATATTCGCCTTTGGTACTCATAATGGCATTATATCGTACAACTGTTAAATTTTCATTAAGGAATTGTTGATAATCTTTTCTGCGCCCACCAAGGCACACTATAGAGTCAGGAGTCACAAAACGCTATATTGTTACACCAGAGATAACAAAATAGGTTAATGGGCAATTTCACTTTCAGGTATACTCTAAACCTTTTCGGCGTCGCTTCATCACCCATATAGCCAGTGCCACTGAAACCAGCACCAACAGGCCTACTACACCCATCTTCTCGGCTGGAGTAGTGTTGACGACTACAGCACTCACGGCCACAGCAGGCAATAGCCCAGCCCTCACTATCGGCTTCAGGCTGGGATGCTCAGTTATGAACTCAGCTATTGGTGGGCTCACCCTGTAGTAAAACTCCACCAGACCCTTTCCCACCGGGTTGGTCATCAAATATTTATCTCTGAACTCACGCAGAATTTCTATTTCTTTGGCCATTGGAGTGCCGTAGGCGGCAGTGGCTATGAAGCAGCTAGTTACACATAAAAAATTGGCGGTGATTGCGTAGTCGCCATACATAGTGATGGTGGTGGTGGCATCCTCGACATCGGCGATAGTGCTAACATCGCCAACCCACTTGACAAAGGAGTTATCCCCAACAACGTTGGCCACCAGCTCGACTACAGTTCCCTTGGCATAGTTAAAAATCCCCTCGCCCGGCGTGTTTACAAAGCCGCAACCAACACTGGAGATAGTTAGGCTGTACTGACGACCGACCGGAATCGCCTCGAAGTTAGCCGTTATGGAGTAATCTCCGTTCAGGGTGATGGTGGTTGAGGCATCATTAACATTGACGATGGTGCCCACATCGCCAGTCCAGTTGACAAACCGGTAGCCACTGGATGGGGTCGCCACCAGGATGACCACCACACACATCTCGCAGCTAAAGACCCCTTCACCGGGCGTAGTGACCGAACCTCCAGCAGTGCTGGCGATAGTAAGCTCGTATTGTTGAGCAAGAGTAGGCTCGCAGCCTACAATCCCGGCAATTAAGGCTACTGTAATCAAAAAGGTGCTAACTATTGCCAGGTGATGGTGTTTCCTCGAACTAAATATTATCTTCATACTCCGCCTCCAAATTTTTATAGTTGTGCTGAAGGAATTCCAACTGGGCTACCCGTTAGACACAGCATAAATCATAATCCTATTATACCACTTGCTAGTCAGTGAAGCTTGAGGAGATCTTGGGACTGTATCGGGGGATTGAGTGGAAATAGCCAGGAATGCAGCACAGGCTAGGTAAGGTAAGTAGCGATATCCGGATAACTGTGATTATGGGTGAGGGGTAATCGCAAAAATCGTGATTTTACCCTTAGAAGGCCCATAAAACCAAAAGACTCTATATGCTGCAGGTGTTCTATGTTGTGCATATGCCTCAAAAACCTTCTCACCATTGGGACCTTTCAGACTGAAATATGGGTGAGTTTGAAGGCTTTGGTGTCGGGGATTCTCAGCTAACAACTCTATGGTCTTCTTAACGGCCTTGTAACGTTTTTCTTGGGATGTATCACTCTTAAGGTGGATATAGGTCTCCTTTGCTTCGTCAGTCCATTCTAACTCAAACAACGCGGCTGGCCCTAAAGAGTGTCTAAGTCAACTTTTGACACTTTGCCCTGTGCAGCATCGGAAAGACCCCGCTGAACCGACGCAAGGGCACCGGGGTTATTGAATAGCCATAGTTCTGAGGCAGGGATGGTTACCTGTGGGTCTAGCACAATTTGCCCAAAGCTATTCATATATATATGATATGTAACACCTGCCTCCATTGGAACTTTGCTCAAAATCACGCGCTTTTTGGCATCTGGCTTCACACTCTTTGCTACTATTGTTAAATCCTCATCCTTTATTATAGTTGCCATTTTGCCCCCTTTACATGGGTGGATTTGTTTGTCAGGTGGGATATACCCACTTTCTCCCACCTGCACTATGTGGGATTATACCACAACAATGACAAGTTTGTCAAGTTTTCCTTCCTAGCTTTGGCTCAATACTCTCCAAATCCACTGGCTGGACTCCTTGGTTACCGTTTATTTTCGTTTCGGTTCTTTTAGCCATTCTTGTAAAGCATCCCTTGCCTTCTCCATAGGCTCTCTTGCTCTCTTAGCCTCATCTCGATAGCGCTCATCCCAAGCCCCCGGTCCATAATTCTGCCTGCTACCAAAAGCGTACATATTGTCAATCAAAGCATTAACCTTGTCTATGCTAGAGTAAGCTTGATGCAAGATTTCCTGTATTTCCAGAGATAATTCAGCAACATTGCTCTTGTGTATATTCCACATATCCTTTGCCAAGCGGGGCAAAAGAGCTGGCTCTACACCTTTTTCGGTCAACTTGAGATTAGCATTGACCTCTGTCAATAAGGCTTGCGCAGCATCCCGCAGTTGTCTTCGTTCTCTTGCATCCCTTTCATTTTGCACTCCACGCCTGTTCAGGAAGTAACCGATAAATGCACCCAGAGTTATCGACGCAAGCGATATAATTAAGTTTTGTAACCATACCATTTCTACACTCACCTTGCTGAGCTACCCACCAGCCACAACATACATCGTAATCGTAATTGTGGCACTTGCCGAACAATTGCTTGTCTTGCTTACACTACTAGTTGCCTCATTGTTGGCAGCAACCGTATCCTCAACAGAAACAGCAGTATGACCTAGTCCTGGCAATTCTGCCGCACTATTGAGACGGTTGCCTATCCCTCAGCATCATTTTTAGCCTATCTTGCTTCTTTCTGTACCGGTCTCGGAAAAAAGCGAACGCAATCTCAATAAACACAAAGGCCAAACCTATGTATAGCATAAAGGTCCATGTCTCTGGGATAACCTTACGTGTGGCAAAAATAGCAACCAGAAGGCAGACAAGCGCGAGCGTCAGGAATGGAACCATTGCTACATGCATTTGCATAGCTCTAAACCTGGCATCTTGAATCTCCTCTTGAATTCTTGTCATTTGGAGTGGAGTTAGTTCGTGCTCGGTTAAATCCCACCCGCACTGCGGACAAAACTTAGCATCCTCTGGAATTTTCTTATCGCACAACGGGCACTTTTGCATTTTGAAGCCTAGTTTCTGACGCTGTTCGTTTCCCATAGTCTGCGGCGTTTATCTTGCTCTCAAGTAAGGCTCTAATGCTTCGGGGATTAATACTGTACCATCAGCCTGCTGATAGTTTTCCAGCACAGCGATAAGGACTCGGGGCAGAGCCAGTCCTGAGCCATTGAGCGTGTGAACAAGCTGTGGTTTGGCGCCAGGCTCAGGGCGATAGCGGATGTTTGTCCGCCTGGCCTGGAAGTCACTGCAATTGCTGCAAGAACTGACCTCGAGCCATTTAGCACAGCCGGGAGCCCATATTTCAATATCGTATGTTTTGCAGGCGGCAAAGCCCAGGTCTCCAGTGCATAACTGCACCACGCGGTGAGGTATGTCCAGCTTCCGGCATATGTCCTCAGCATCGGCTACCAGTTTCTCCAGTTCTTCGTCGGAGCTCTCGGGGTCGGTGACCTTGTAGAGCTCCACCTTATCGAACTGGTGTCCCCGCTTGATGCCCCTGGTATCCGTGCCGGCAGCCATCTTCTCTCGACGGAAGCAAGGAGTATAGGCGACATAATGCAGAGGCAAGCTATCGGCACTTAATATTTCGTCACGGTGAAGGTTGGTCAAAGGTACCTCCGCCGTGGGTATAAACCAGAAGTCATCTTCTTCGTCGTGGTATAAATTATCGCCGAACTTGGGTAAATTTCCTGAGCCGACCATACACTCTCGCTTTACCATAAAAGGAGGATAGATTTCTTTATAGCCATGCTCGTTTACATGGACGTCGAGCATAAATGAGATGAGCGCTCGTTGGAGGCGTGCCCCCAGCCCTTTGAGAACGTAAAACCTGGTCCCTGAGAGCTTCACTCCCTGTTGGAAATCTATTATGCCCAATTTTTCCCCCAGCTCCCAGTGAGGCAGGGGCTCGAAGGATAATTCCCTGGGTTTGCCCCAGGTACGCACTACCACGTTATCACCCTCGCCTCCTCCCAAGGGCACGCTGGGGTGGGGGATATTAGGTAACTCCAGTAGCAAGGAATTGAGGTCGGCCTTAGCTACTCTGGTCTGCTGCTGCAAGGAAGATACTTGCTCTCCCAATTGACGCATCTGGGCGATAAGCTGAGGTGGTTTTTCCTTGCTTTGGCCCAGTTGTTTGCTTGCCTCGTTATGTTTGGCACGGAGTTCCTCGGTTTGACGAAGCAAGCCGCGATAACGCCCGTCAATCTCAAGGATGCTATCGAGAGCAAAGCTATCGCCTCTTTTCTCCAGAGCCTGGCGAACAAGTTCCGGATTTTCACGAATAAGCTTAATATCAAGCATCTTCAAGCTCTAAAGTAGTCAGTAGTCAGAATTCAGAATCCACCCCTTCCCTACTGACTACTGGCTACTGACTTCTGAATTCTTCCCGTCTTAGGATTTGCCATCTTTACTCTTTTGTCTTCAGTTGGGGGAAAAGTATCACTTCTCGAACAGATTGCTGCCCGGCAAGCAGCATCACCAGGCGGTCGATGCCTATCCCCAGCCCACCGGTAGGGGGCATCCCATACTCCAGAGCCTGAAGAAAATCTTCATCGGCGATTTCCACTTCCTCATCGGCAGCCTGGTCTTTTAGCTGCTGTCGAAACCTTTCCCTTTGCTCCAGGGGGTCGTTAAGCTCGGTGAAGGCGTTGGCAATTTCCATGCCAGCCACAAAGCCCTCGAATCTCTCTACCAATCGGTCATCACCCCGCTTCTTCTTGGCCAGAGGTGACATTTCCACAGGATAATCCATAAGGAAAGTTGGCTGAATAAGCTTTGGCTCGACAGAAGTGGAAATCAATTCGTCTATCAGCCTGCCTCTACCTTTGCCTGGATCGACTTCCATCCCCATCTCTGTCATACGTTTCCTCAGTGAAGCAGCATCAGGATAATCTTCGAAATCAATGCCACAGTATTCCTTTATTGCCTCACGAAGGTAAAGTCTTTGCCAGGGGAGACCAAGGTCAATGGTCTTGCCATTACAAGCAAGTTTGGTATTACCCAAGACCTCCTGAGCTATCTGAACGAGCATCTCCTCAACCAATCTCATCATGTCATTGTAATCGCTGTAGGCTTGATAGCACTCAAGCAAGGTGAATTCCGGGTTATGTCTGACAGAAATGCCTTCATTACGGAAGGCGCGCCCTATCTCGTAAACTTTGTCAAAGCCGCCTACCACCAGTCTCTTGAGGTGGAGTTCCAGGGCAATTCGCAGATAAAGGTCTTCACCTAGGGCATGATGATGGGTGACAAAGGGGCGTGCCAGTGCTCCGCCGGCATGGGGCTGAAGCACAGGAGTTTCTACCTCCATAAACCCTTGCTTATCGAAAAAACTTCTTATGGCAGTGATAATCTTGCTGCGCAAAACAAAAATGTTTTTATTCTCTTCATTAGAAATGAGGTCGAGGTATCGCTGCCGGTAGCGTTTTTCTACATCAGCCAGCCCATGCCACTTCTCTGGCAGCGGGCGAAGGGATTTACAGAGCATAGTGAAATCAGATACCTCTAAAGTGAGTTCTCCTGATTTTGTCCGGAAGAGCTTCCCCTTTGCCCCGATAATGTCGCCAATATCAATATCCTGAAGCAATTCGTAACTCTCCCGGCCCAGAAGGTCATAGCGCAAAGAAAACTGTATCTTCCCCGAGCTATCGCGAATATCGAGAAAGGACATCTTACCTATAGAACGCTTGGACATAATGCGGCCGGCCAGTGATATGTCCTGAGAGTTTTCCCCTTGCTGCTCAAAGAGAGCTATCGCCTCTCGAACAGTGTGGCTGGTACGATAGGTGTGGGGATAAGGGTCTATGCCGCGAGCCCGAATCTTGCTCAGACTATCCAGTCGCTGTTCAGTTATGCGTTCTAATCTTGAGGTCATAAAAAATCAAAAATTAACCATCAAAACTCAAAATTACAAAGCAAAATTCAAAACTTATCTTTGCTTTCCTCACCAATCCCCAAAATCTCCTTGGCTTCCTCCGCCAGATGCTTGGGCACCATTATTTTCACCTCACCCAACCCATCAACTGTAATGCCGTAAACGAGGCCAGCGCTCTCGTAGCTCAGGAGGACTGGTATGCCTTCGCTCTCCAGTCGTCCCTTGATTATTTGCGCCTCCATGTACCCGGTAGTGCGAACCGTAACCAATTGTTCACTTGCCGACATAGCTCCTGCTTTCGTTTATTTTAGCAGAAACTCTCGGAGTATTGCTAAAACGATTGACATTGTATAAAATTTGCGCTGTTGCCCAAAAAGCTCTATCACAAATCTAAAATTCTAAAGGAGGGAAGATGATTTGAACGCGCTTGGAAGACATCTGCTACTAGAACTAAAAATATGCAATGAGGAGGCACTGGATGACTTAAATTTTCTCAAAGATTGTCTTAATGAAGCTGCCATTCAAAGTGGCGCTACCGTAGTAGGCGAGTCCTTTTATCATTTCTCCCCTTGCGGAGTGAGTGGAGTGGTCAATATCGCTGAGTCGCATATTGCCATTCATACCTGGCCGGAATACGGGTACGCTGCCGTAGACGTTTTCACTTGCGGGGATGATGTGGACCCGGAAAAGGCTGCCAGGGTGATAACAGAGAGGCTGGGGGCCAAGAATCACTCCTTGATCGAGCTTCGAAGAGGAATAATGGAGGACAGCCAGGTTGGGTGTACAAAATGAAAGATAGCGACCCTGATAAACATAGATGGTTCTCTGACTATATAAGCCCTGACCTTACTATGCTGCATAGCATAAAGGCGAGGATATATTCGGGGCGAAGTAAATTTCAGTCCGTAGAGATTGTCAACACGGGCAGCTTCGGTATCTGTCTCGTCCTCGACGGTAAGATTCAATCCAGCGAGGCAGATGAATTTATTTACCATGAAGCTCTGGTGCACCCGGCTATGCTTACCCATCCCCAGCCGGAGAGGGTATTCATTGCTGGGGGAGGTGAGGGTGCGACTTTGAGGGAAGTCCTGGCGCATAAGACGGTAAAAAAGGCTGTCATGGTGGATATTGATGAAGAGGTCGTAAGCCTTTGTCGCCGCTTCTTGCCCTCCTGGCACCAGAATGCCTTCGAGGACCCCCGGGCAGAGCTTCATTTCGTAGACGCCAGAAAATACCTGGATGAAAGTAGCGACAAATTCGATGTCATCATCATTGATCTGGCTGACCCTTTAGAGCAAGGGCCGGCGCGCTTGCTATACACCCAGGAATTCTACCAAATAGTCAAACAAAAACTAGGGCCCGCTGGCATTATGTCGGTGCAGGCTGAACCTGCCGAATGGAGGAACTTAGATAATTTCACCGCTATTGCCAATACCTTGAGAAACGTCTTCCCGATAGCCCGCCCCTACCAGGTCCATGTACCTTCCTTTCTGGGCTTATGGGGCTTTGTCGCGGCTTCCCAGAGCCTTGACCCCCATGAGCTGACTCCCGAGGAAATTGACACTAGAATTTCAAAAAGAATATCTAAAAAGCTAGAATCCTATGATGGCCTTACCCATCAAGCAATGTTTACCATCCCCAAGCATATTCGCCAGCAGTTAGCTGCAAGCAAAAGAATCATCACCGATAAGCAACCCATCTCTGCCTATTGACTTGCCCGCCCAAATTATTTCTCTGCCGTTTCTGACACCTTTTTACTAATTCCGCCAAAGAATTAACTTGCTCACTCTGATGTTATGAGCAGGTCTGAGCTTTCTGTGCCCCTCAATCCTCCGGACTTTTTGCCTCTTCCTCGGTGGAACCCATCACTATCTCCTCTCCTTTTGTAAGATACAGCTGGCTTGTGTTTGATTTCACCCGTGGCACTATTTTCCCACCACAATGAGGACAAAGCATCCCCACAGTTTGTCTCGAAGTTAAGATTATGCTGACAATTCCTACGACCGCCAGCGCTATTCCTACGCCCATCACCACCCACCAAACTCTTTCCCCGAAGTCAGGCCTCCTTAGAAAAACGCCAAGGACTATCAGTGCAGCACCCAGGATCACCCACACCAGCACCGTTAGGGTATCGTACTTTTTATAAGTCATTCTCCCACCTCCTGTCTTGGAATATAAATAAAGTAGCATCTATCGCCTATGTTGTCTAGCCCCTATCGACTTCCCCAGAGGCTCAGGCGCAGGACCACGAAGAGATGGAGGGCTCGCACTACGGCAATTACTCGATCAGGTTCCAATTGGGAAGCTCGGTCTCGGCTCCCACAGCGACCACCATGCCGTCTTTCTTAAGCCCCACCGTGTGACCGTCGCCGGCAGCGACCATGGGGATGTACTAAGGTTCAACCGTAAAGTTGGCGGTGATAGAGTAATTGCCGTTCATGGTGATGGTAGTTTCGGCAGCGTACACATCGGCGATGTTATTCACATCGCCAGTCCACTCGACAAATCGGTAGTCTTCCTCAGCCTCGGCTACCAAACTGACTATTGTTCCCTCGTCGTAGGTAGAAGTCCCCTCTCCAGGGGTGGTTACCGACCCTCCAGCAGTACTGGAGATGGTGAGATCATATACCGCCACAAAGTTGGCAGTGATAGAGTAGTTGCCGCTCATGGTGATGGTGGTCGCGGCGGCATAAACATCGGCGATGGTACTTACATTGCCAGTCCACTCGACAAATCGGTAGCCTTCGTCAGGTTGAGCGATAAGGTTGACCACCGTTCCTTCGTCGTAGGTAGAAGTCCCCTCTCCAGGGGTGGTTACCGACCCTCCAGCGGTACTGGAGATAGTGAGATCATATACTGCCACAAAGTTGGCGGTGATAGAGTAGTTGCTGCCCATGGTGATGGTGGTTGTGGCATCATTAACATTGCCAATGGTGCCTATATCGCCAGTCCACTCGACAAAGCGGTAGCCTTCATCAGCCTCGGCCGCCAGGTTGACCACTGTTCCCTTGTCATAGGTAAAAGTCCCCTCTCCAGGGATGATTACCGACCCTCCAGTGGTACAGGCGATAGAGAGGTCATAATGCTTGACAAAGTTGGCGGTGATAGAGTAGTCGCCGCTCATGTTGATGGTAGTTGTAGCAGCGTAGACATCAGCGATGGTGCTCACATCGCCAGTCCACTCGGCAAACTGGTAGCCTTCCTCAGCCTTGGCCACCAGGTTGACCATTTCTCCATTGACATAGGTAAAAGTTCCTTCTCCAGGGGTGGTTACCGACCCTCTAGCGCCACTGGTAATAGTGAGTTTGCAAAAAGGTGGAGGCTGAAAACAGCCTACCATCCCCACAACTAAGGCTAACGTAACCAAAAAGATGCTAACTCTTGCCACGTAATGGTGTCTCCTTGAACTAAGTATTATCTTCATACTCCGCCTCCTCCGTAACAGTTCGGTTTTTCCAAAATCCTTGTCCTTCGACAGAGCTTCAGCGGGAGCTCAGCCGAACGCTCTGGACAGGCTCTTATTCTTTTGATGATATCATTTTACTCTCTTCTGATGCCTGTCGTATATCATATCCTTTATCATACCTTTAACCAGGACTTGTTTAAGACCGGACAGGTTTCGAACCAGCATGAAAAGGTCAATAGCTAGTGCATAACGTACTAGCGGCAGTGAGCTTTCAAACAACCAGACAAACAGAGGTAACAGGGCAAATCCAATGAGTATGGCCGCCGTAAATTTACGGGTGGTAAAGAATGGAATAGCTATTATTGCCAGCGTAACAAGTATTGCCCTGGGGGCTAGCACGAGAAAGATACCTATAACAGTGGCTGAACCTCTGCCACCCCTGAAACCTGCGAACACAGGGAAATTATGCCCCACCAGAACACCAAAACCAGTCCCAAAGACCCAGAGTTCCGGAATATCTAGAGCCTGGGCAATGAGTATGGCCCCTGCCCCCTTCGCGACATCAATGAGACCGACAAAAATGCCTTCATGAGTACCAATTTCACGCATAACATTAGCGCCACCCATGTTGCCCGAACCGACGTTCCGAATATCTATGCCTTTCCTAATGCGAGACACGATGTAGGCTGTGGGAATGGAGCCTAAGAGATACCCGATGATTATGCTTGGAATACCTAGTGGCATGTCTTCACCCAACTAGGTGGCGGATTGTCTGTCTCCGAGCACGCTAACAATAATGAGACCAGGCCCGGTGTGCGTGCCGATAACAGGGCTTGTACGCGAGAGGTGAATAGGAACTTGAGGGTACTTTGAGTGAAACCTCTGGACCAACCTGTTGGCCTCATCTAAGTCAGTGGCATACTCCACAGCTAACCCTTCAAGCTTGTCAAAGCTTGCGGCAAAGTTGTACAGGTAGTCTATCGCCTTAGCCCGGGAGCGCTCCCGAGCTAAGGGATGCACCTCGCCATCCTTAATGCCGATGATGGGGTTTACCTTGAGTAAGGAACCAAGAAAGGCTTGCGCTTTGCCGATGCGCCCGCCGCGTTCCAGGTACTCAAGGGTATCAAAGGCAGCGAGCATATCTACCCGGCTCATGGTGTGACGGGCTACATTCAGCACTTCATGAAGGCTAGCCCCAGCTTGGGCTGCCTTGGCAGCAGCGATTGTTATGAAACCCTGTGCCATAACCGCCCATTGCGTGTCCAGGACTTCTATACGACATCGCTTCTTCATCAACCCTACGGCTTGTAGCGCCACCTGATAGGTAGCACTGAGCTTGGAAGTTAAACTGATAACCACGATCTCGTTTGTTTTTTCGGCGAGCTTATTGTAGGCATCGGCAAAAGCCCCTGGTGGTGGCACAGATGTCGCAGGCAAAACCTTGTTGGTCATTAGCTTTTCGTAGAACTGGTCAGGACTCAGGTCGAGACCATCGCGGTAGAGCTCAGTACCAAAGCGGACAACGAGTGGAACCACTGTAATCCCCAACTCCTCAGCTACCTGAGGGGGCAGGTCAGCAACACTATCAGTCACAATAGCTACATTAGGCATGGATATTATCCTTTTCTCCGCCAAACAACCCCGACAATATCATTTTGCGGCCACAGGGGACTAGAATAGTCCGGGTCGTCTGTAGATATGATGCTGCTTGCTCATAAACTGCGAGAGGGAATGACACCACACCAGGGCGGGCTACCAGGGCGAAAGGAGCCATTAGTCCAGCTATGATATTATCTCCAGTCAGTTAGTTCAGCCTTTGCCAGCATACTTCCGAGTGCCACCAACCATAGCGAAAAGGCGATTCCCACGCCTAAAATCCACCAGCTTATCGTATCCTCTTGCTGGATATCCCCTATGACCATTTTGGACAATAGGTAAAGAAGACCAATCCCAGCCGCTGCTAGCATAGAGTGTGCTACTACACGCCATCCCTTTCGTGTTAAAAGCTTCTTTATAATCATCGCTCCCTCCTTGCCCTTCTATTAATATTATAATCCAGGGAGAACATCCTGAAAAGTGGGGAGAAAGCAGGTCGTTTTGAATTGACAGTTTATAATTCAAGGGATAGGATTCAATGGATGGAGAAAATCGAGACAGAAACGAAAATCCGATGCAGGCTGAACTGATATACAATCCTTCTGGTGGACAGGTGGTTGTCAGGCGCGAACTTGACAATGTGCTTGCCTTTCTAAATCGCTACGGGTGGTCTATTACCTTACGAGAGACCAGTAAGCCGTTGGAAGCGACCGAACTAGCCCGGCATGCTGCCAATAGAGGTGCCAAGGTAGTTATTGCCGCTGGAGGCGACGGCACTGTCAACGAGGTAGCAAATGGACTGGTGAACACTGATGCGGCGCTCGGCGTGCTTCCTGTAGGAACGACCAATTCGTGGGCGTTACAGATGGGCATCCCGGCTCTAAACCCCATGCTTCCAGGCACGCAAGCGGTTAAGCTGATTGCTGCTCTAGAGGAAAGAATTGCACGCCCATTACCTGCCAACTATTATCGAAAAGTGCTGTTGGATGCTGCTCGAGTGCTCATAGAGGGACGCACCGTTGCCGTTGATATGGGTGAGATCTCCGGTCGGCACTTCTTAATGTGGGCAGGTATTGGGTTTGATGCCGCCATCGCCCAAAGCATACCGCTGAAAGAGAAAAGGGCAATAGGTTCTTGGGCGTACGTGTTCCCGACAATCGAGTCAGCTTATCGATACTCCGGCACCGATGCTTGGCTGAATCTGGACGGAAAGGTCATAAAGGTCAGCACGCCATTAATCGTCGTTAGCAATATCCAACTTTATGGGGGCCTGATAGCGATTGGGGCTAAGGCTTGCGTGAACGACGCCAGGTTAGATGTGTGCATTTTCAAGGGAGGCGGTTTCTTCACCTTTGTGCAGCACGCCATGAAGGTGCTCTCGCACAGACATCTCCAGGACCCAGAGGTAGAGTACCACCAATGTCGTGAAATAGTTGTCGAGTCAGCGCGATCATTACCAGTTCATGTAGACGGTGAGCCTTTTACCAGAACCCCTGTCGCCATCTACACCGTGCCCTCATTACTGAAGGTGATGGTGCCGAAGATTTTACCGGCTAACTTATTTAGCCCGTTAACTTACTCTTCGCATCGGCAAAAGTTTTCGTGATTATGCCAAGGTTATCAATAACGCCGAAGGAGCAGTGAGAGGCGAGGGAAATACTTGGCCAGGGTTGTTGTCTCGCGCCTCAAGTCTAGCAAGGATGTGTTAGGGCAGTAGTACCTTAGACGGCGTCTTACATGCCGCCTCTTTATTGGTGGGGGATAAATCTTCGCTTTCTCAGGTGGCTGTCGCTTTAAGTCTGGTTTTCTTACGCTTCTAAGCGGTTGATGTGAACTTGCAGAGCTGAGCGATAACTTTGGTAAGTCCGGGAGTCGAAGAGAACAAACACGACATCTTTAAGGGGTGTCGCTTGCCCATTGAGAAACGAAACCACGGTGCTTACTGCGATTTTCGCCGCTTCATTCACAGGATAGCTATAGGCTCCGGTGCTTATGGAAGGAAAGGAAATGCTGGCCAATTTGTTCTCGGTAGCTAACTTCAGGCACTCATAATAGGCGCTTCGTAAAAGCTCAGCTTCGTTTCTGCTGCCACCATGCCAGATGGGACCAACAGTATGTATCACATAACGTGCTTTGAGATCCCCCCCTGTAGTGATTACAGCTTTGCCAGTGGGCAATCTTCCTTGCCGGGCAACGATTTTCTTGCATTCCTCTAATATTGCCGGTCCCCCGGCCCGGTGTATTGCCCCGTCCACCCCTCCGCCACCCATTAAGCTGGAGTTGGCAGCATTAACGATGGCATCGGTAGCTTGGCCGGTGATATCCCCCTGGACAATAGATACTTTTGTTTTATTGACCGTTACCTCCATCTTCCCTCCTTGCTCTGAAATAATCTAGATTGCCTAGACGTTAAATAAAAAGGTAACTACATCTCCATCCTGGATGATGTAATTTTTGCCTTCTGTCCTCAGCAGGCCTCTTTTTCGCGCCTCAGCTATATTGCCGCAGCTTTCCAAATCACTATAGCTGATAACCTCAGCTCGGATGAATCCCCTTTCCATGTCGGAGTGGATCTTGCCTGCCGCTTTTGGTGCTGGAGTTCCACCGGGGATAGTCCAGGCCTTTAGCTCGGAGGAAACTGTGGTAAAGAAAGAAACCAGCCCTAGAAGACTATAGGAAAGGTCGATAACCCGGTCAAGCGCCGGTTTGCTCAGCCCCATAGCTTCACGGAATTCCTGGGCTTCGTCGTCGCTGAGCTGTGCTAGCTCCATCTCCAGCTTGCCGCAAAGGGCGACCACGGCAAACTGGGGGTAAAGGGAACTTATCTCGCCTTCCAGTTGTGAAGCCTGTGATATTTGCTCCTCTCCCATATTAAGGACTACCAGCATGGGTTTGGCAGTAAGAAATTGATAGTTGGCTAACATTTTGAGTTCTTCTTTAGCCAGGCCTTGTAGTCTTATCGGTATATCCTTCTCTAACCCTGCCTTAACCTTTTGAAGCAGAAATTGCTCCTTTAAATAGGACTCCCGCTCTGCTGTTTTGGCAGCTTTTAAACTTGTCTCCAGTTTTTCAAGCCTTCTCTCCATAATGGCTAAATCGGAAATGGCGAGTTCTAAATCTAAGGAAGCTATGTCTCGTTTTGGATCTATGCTCCCTTCAGGATGGGGGACCTTGTCATCTTCAAAAGTCCGGACTACCTGGAGCAGGGCATCAGCAGTGGTTAGATAATTCAGAAATTCTCCCCCGGGTCCTTCCTTGCCAAAGCCTTTGAGTGAGCCGGCAATATCTATGTAACTCACCTCTGCGGGAGCGGTCTTTTTGGGCTGGAATATGCCTTCCAGCACTGATAGTCGGGAATCGGGCACTTTAGCCACGCCGGTATTGGGAGCCAGGGTAGGGGAATAAGCGGCAACTTCAGCCCTGCCTTTGGTCAGGGCGTTAAAGATAGTCGTTTTGCCGCTCTTAGGTATCCCGATAATGGCAACCTTCATGTTTATATCCTAGCATATTTTGGTTTTGAGAGATGACATTGCTAAACGCCCTCAGTACAAGGTATTGACAAATGCCTGCAAGCGTTATAGGCTGAAGCCCAAAATTTTAGCTTCTCTTCAAAATAACTATTTAGGCGCAGGGTAGAGATGAAGGGGAAGGAATCAGGGTACTGGCCCGTTAAATGATATAGCGGTGGCCGGTACCTTTTTGTTTGAGGTAGATTAGGCAAGCTTTGAGTATGTCTATATATGGTGGGTGAAGCACTTTCGTAACAAAATAAAGGGAGAGGAAATGCCAATCGAGAGGAAGCGTGGTAGATTCTTAACTGTCTGGTTGATTCTTCTGCCCATTGCCAACACAGTGATATCGCTTTGGTGTTGGATAGTACTGTTCATTCTTGGTATGCAATCGGCGGTTTTTGGATACGATTGGGGGGGTATAGTCACCCTGGCCATTATCCCTATTGTCCCTATATTGAATATCGTCTTTAGCGTTGCTGTCTGGAAATGGAAAAGGTGGGGTGTCTTTGGTCTCGGTGTCATGTCAATAGCGGCTTCTTTCGTGAGTGGGTGGTCAGTTCTTTTTTTCTACCTCGCCCCCGTTGGACTTGTGGGAATAATTGTACTGGCGATACTGGTGCGTCCAATCTGGAAGCATTTTGAATGAAGGAGACAGTTGCTCAACAATAAACAATAAATAAAGGAGGGAGCTATGCGGCGCTTAGCTGGCTGGTTTAAAAACCTCAAGAAGTGGCAAAAAGGGGGCCTCATCGGCTGTGCCGTAGGTCTCTTTTTTGTCTGCTTGGCGATAGTTTTATTTTTTACATGGAGATTTCCTCCAAGCATCATACTTCCTCCAAGCATACTTCATATACTTTATGCCTTACCTGGGGCAATGATAGTGCTGGAATTAATAGTAATGTTAAACTTTGTGCTTTGCATAGCCCTTCTTTATATGGGCTCTTATATAGGATCTGCCGCACTTGTCGCGGGTATTATAGTTTTCTATTGCGTGTTCGGGGGCGCGTTCGGGGCTATTGTAGGAAGGGTTCAACAGGTGACCAGTCCTTTCTGGAGGCGGCTGCTAACTGCTTTATTAGCTTTATTAGCCCTCTTCCTGCTGTTTGCTTACTTGTTCAGTTTTGAATTAGTACTGTCGTTTGAATGAAGGGCTTTAGCTTCATTGCACAGAGGATACTAAAACGGCTGGGGATAACAACACCGCTTACCACGCCCTGAGTCGCTGGTTTGCCATACCCCGTGGTTATATCCTAGCATATTTTACTTTGAGCTTCTGCCAGGAAAAGCTGGTGCTGTGATAGAATACCAGGGAAATGCTCTATATTCTTTATGGTCTGGATGATTTCTCCCTTAATCAAGCTGTGGAGAAAATTAAAGCTGACCTGGGCGACCGGGAGATGGTAGCGACTAGCACCACCAGCTTAGAGGGTCAACATCTAACTTTAAGTGAACTTAGAAATCAATGTAGTGCTGCTCCTTTCTTATCCTCAAATCGCCTGGTTATAGTTGATGGCTTGTTAGGACGCTTTGAGGTAAAACAAAGCAGACCACGGTCTGGCAAAGGCAAATCTGGAAACGGGCTGGGGGAATGGGAAGGCCTGGCTTCTTACATCGAGCAAATGCCCGAAACGACTGTGCTGATGCTGGTTGATGGGGAGATGAAGGGTCAGAATCCTCTATTAAAGAAGCTTTCACCATTAGCCGAAGTAAAAACTTTCCCTCTGTTGCGGGGCAGGGATTTAAAGGCCTGGATACAACAACGGGTAAGGGAAGAGGGCGGCGATATCACCCCCCAGGCCGTGAATTTGCTCGCTGGACTCATAGGTGGAGACTTATGGGCGATGAATGGTGAAATCCAGAAACTGCTTCTTTATAGCCAGGAGCGCCCTATCGGTGAAGATGATGTTAGACAACTGGTAAGTCATGTCCAGGAGGCTAACATCTTTGCCTTGGTGGACGCAGTGGCCGAAGGTCGGACCGAGTTAGCCCAACGGATACTTCATCGGCTGTATGATGATGGTGTGGCACCAACGTATATCCTGGTTATGATTACCAGGCAATTCCGCTTGATAGCTCAAGCCAAAGATTTGGGGAAGGGGTTGTCTCGCCTGCAGATTCAGGATAGGTTGGGGCTGAAATCAAGCTACAGCTTGGATAAAACGCTTAGCCAGGCCAAATTGTATGATTTTGAGGGTGTAAAACGGGCTTACGATAAGCTTTTAGAAACCGACTTAGCCATCAAAACTGGCAAATATAGCGATAAATTAGCTCTGGAGCTCCTGGTAACCGAACTTGCCTGCCTATAGTTGACTGCATGATTGGAAAAATAAAATCCTAAATCCTGAATACTAAACAATATCAAATAACCAAAAGCCCAATGCCCAAAAGGGTTTTGAACTTTGAATTTAGACATTGGGATTTGTTTAGGATTTAGTGCTTGGAGTTTAGAGTTTAACTTGGAAATGCAGAGGAGGTTTAGCATGAAAGCATGTGAAGGACGAATTGGTCGGGTTTTCGTGATACGGCTGGAGGATGGAGATGTGGTGCCCGACTGTATCGAGCGTTTTGCCGAAGATAAGGGAGTATCTGTGGGACAGGCTGTTCTGGTGGGTGGGATTGGGGGTGGCGATGTTGTTGTCGGCCCGAGACGTTCGGAAGAAAGGCCGCCGGAGCCCATGCTCCTGCCGATTGACGGAGCCCATGAGGTGGTTGGGGTGGGTGTGCTCGCCCCTAATGAGGATGGCAAACCTGTTTTGCATATCCATGCTGCTCTGGGGCGGGCAGGACAGACCATGACCGGATGCCTGCGGCACGGCGTCACCACCTGGCTTGTCGGAGAGGTCATCCTCTATGAAATCCTCGGCGCAAAGGTGGTGCGTATTCAGGACAAGCAGAGCGGCTTCGAGCTCCTGGAGCCTCGGGGCATGATTCTTAATTTGTAGCGGACCTAATTAGTATGGTGTCCCTCTAATTTCTTTGTTCACCCTCACCTTAATCCTCTCCCGTCGAGGGAGAGGAGACTCCTATTTTAGGAAAGGCCGTTTTTTGCTACAATTGAGAGCTGAGCAATGAGTTACTTTCTGGGCGCAGGAAATAAATTATGAATCGCTGGGAGTTTAAGCACCGGCTCGCCGGGTACATTGCCCTGGTGGTGATGGTTGTAGTAACCAGCTTGTGGACATTCTGGGGTGTAAGAGCAATGTGTTACGGGGGGTGGTGGGAACTATGGATCCTCCGCCTGCCCTACTTCGTGCCGGCTATTGTGTTTCTGGGGTTGGCATTAATAATGCTTGCGCGGCCTCGCGCCGGGGGCTGGTTAACTATTGTCATCGGTGGGGCTTTCACCGGCTGGTGGTGGTGGCTCATCTCGGTCACTGCCGGCCTGACCCTGAGTGATGCATTGAGTGTGCTGCCCTTCAGTGGTCTGTTGGTGGTCGCCGGGGTGCTGTCTCTTGTTGATGGGCACTACCGACGGCGGTTGCGCTCTGAAGAAGGATGGTCGCCGTCAAAGGAGTGGCTTCCCCGCAAAGTGCGCTACGTATTAGCCATCGGAGTTCCGGTAGTGGTGGCTATCGTCGCTTCAATCTTAATTCCGCTAACTCTGTTTCCTGGGATTAGTAATCAGCAGGACGGGACAGAAGTCTACACTGATAGCGACCAGTTTAGAAATGTGTGTGTCCAATTTGTGCGCACGGTAGCTGAGAATCACCTTGATGGGCAGCCCACGCAATACCCTGCGGAATTAGAAATTGAAGGCAATTGGGAGCTTGACATAACCTTATATCACCAGGGAGAAATAAAAGGGGCTGGGGGCAGTAAAGGGAAGGACGAAATATTATCCTTAACACTGGAAGAGGCAACGCGAAACGCGCTAGAAGAAGCGCACCCAGAGTTTACTAAGGAAGACTTTGAAGAGGCAAGATTTCTGGTTACTTTCTATTATCCTCTTCACTTCTTTACCCAGGTTGATAACTTGTTTCAGCTTATACCTCGCTTCGAGTATGACTATAGCCGTTCATTTTGTCACGATGACCTTCCGTTTTCCTTTATAGAATATAATGGGGAAGGGAAGGAACTTATTGAGGGCTTGGTGATAATACGCAGCCTGGATAAGGAATTAATGCTCCAGAAAATTGAACAGGGAAAAGAATTTTTATTCAGGGCAATGCATGAAGACGAGTATGGGTTTTACAAAAGGTATGAAACTTTAAATGATAACTTTGGGAATCGGCTCCATACTGTATATTCGGCTTCAATCATATATACACTTTTAAAAATTTATGATTTCGACCAGGATGAACAGATACTGGAAGGTATACCGCAGTGGGGAGATTTCCTGCTTTCGATGCAAAGCAAAGATGAGGAAGCGTATGGTGCATTTCATTATTCGTATTATCCCTCAAGCGGGACAAAACAATTGAGATTTCCTGTTGGTACCACAGCATTAAGCATATTCACGTTGTTAGATTTATATGAGCGAACGGATGACTCTAGATATTTGGAATCGGCAAAGCTGGGTGGCGATTGGCTAACTACTATGCAGAAACCTGATGGAACTATGTACGGATATAAAGAATCTCAAGGGGGGAAATGGGTTTATAGTGAAAAAGAATCACTTCTTTATAATGGTCAAGTTCTTTCTGCACTTTCACGGCTCTACATAATTACCAGAGAAACAAGATACTATGACGCTGCAGAAAGTATTGCCCAGCACTTCTCGGCAAGAGTTGAAGAAGAGGGTTGTTATCTGGGGGATGACTACCGCTGGAAAAACCCGATCTCAAGTGCCTGGGTAGTGATGTCTTTGCTTGATTTCTACCAAATAAATAAGGAGGATTACTATAAAAACATAATTCTTAAATGCAGCGACGAACTTCTGCAAAGACAAGCAAAAGATATAAATCATCCCGTATACCACGGAAGCTGGTACCGGGCGTATTCGACCAGCGGAAACGGTTGGCTAGCTGAAGTGATGATGGAAATGTACAGGTTTCGCCAGGAACAGAACATAGACGGATGTGATGAATACAAGGAGGCAATAATAAGAGTGATACGATGGATTATTCAGAACACCTATTCAGAAGAAAATACCTTTTTCCTCAAAGAACCCCAAAAAGCAATAGGTGGCATTTTCTGGAACTATGAAAACAGATACGTTAGAACTGATTCACTGTGTCATGCACTAAATGCGTATGCTGGTATGATGGACGATTGGGAAGACGGAACCCTACTTTCACTTCCAGAGAAGCCGATTGGGGTAACCTTGAGCCAGCTAAGAGGGTGAACCGCTTGGTAATATTACTAAACGATATTTTCAACATACCTAATTTGTAGTAGGCCTGATCAGTACAGCGTCCCTGGAATTAGCAAGAAAGTCCGTTTTTTGCTACAATTGAGCGCCGAAGGATGAGTTACTTTCTGGGCGTAGATATTGGCTCTGTCAATGCCAAGCTGGCGCTCATAGATGAAAACGGCGGGGTTGTTGAGTTCGATACCGAGAAGGTAATCTCCAGCCCCAGGGCCGCCGTCAGTTCACTTATCGCCAGGCTGGGCGAGAGACGCAATCTGGAAGAGATTGTCGCCGCCGGCGTATCCGGCTCTGGCAGGGCTGTTATCCCCAAAGAGCTTGGCTGGACGGAATACAGCAGCTCACTGGCGATTGCCTCCGGGCTGCTCCACCGTTACCCCGACGTTAAAACTATCATACAAATCGGCGGCCAGAGCACCCTGGTTGTAGAGCTGGAAGATGGCTTGAAGAAGCCGTGGAAGGTGGAATCCAACCCCCTCTGCGCTGCGGGCACGGGAAGATTTCTGGAGCAACAGGCATACAGGCTTGGCATCAGCATGGAGGACTTCGCCAGCTTGGCCCTGAAATGTAAAGGCACTCCACCCAGGATAGCCGCTCGGTGCAGCGTCTTTGCCAAGACCGACCTCATCCACCTCCAGCAGAAGGGGGCCCCGCTGGACGCCATGCTCTATGCACTCTGCGAAAGCGTGGCCCGGATGGTCGCCTCTCTGAAGAAAGGGATTTTCCAGGAGCCGGTCTATTTTGTGGGCGGCGTCGCCGCCAATCCTGCTGTGGCCAAATCCCTCAACGACATGATTTCTGCCAGGAACGGACACGCCGTAGAGGTAATCATTCCCGAAGACTACCTTCATATGGAGTCTCTGGGTTCGGCATTACTTTCCATAGGGAAAACCTCCCAGGGCGTTGTGCTGCCGGGAACAGACGCCAAGCAGCGCCATTTTGAAATGCCCAAGCTGGAAATTGTCGCTCCGACTAGTCGGAGTAAGGATGGCCAGAGGATAGAGGAACAATGCGTTGGCTACCTCGGGGTTGACGTTGGCTCCACCAGCACCAAGGCTGTGATAATGGATGAATCGGGCAAACGATTGCTGGGAAAGAACTACCTGATGACTGCGGGAAGGCCGGTTGAGGCTATCAGGCAGGTCTTCAGGAACTTGCTCCGGGATGGCGCAGACAAGGTCAAGATAGCTGGCGTTGGCGTTACCGGCTCGGGCAGATACCTGGTGGGCGGCTTCATAGGGGCAGACTTGATTAAGAACGAGATAACGGCACAGACCAGAGCTGCCGCCGAGATGGACCCTGAAGCAGACATCATCGAGATCGGCGGGCAGGACTCCAAGCTGGTCATCAAGAGAAACGGCGTGGTCGTGGACTATCACATGAACAAAGCCTGTGCCGCAGGGACAGGAAGCTTCATTGACGAGCTGGCCGAGATGCTCGGCGTTTCCGTGACCAATGGTGAGTTTGCCGACTTAGCATTTGCCGCCCCCCATACCATTGAGCTGGGGACGAGATGCGCTTCATTTATGGGTCAGGCGGTGGCCTCGGCGCAGCAGGAAGGCGTGCCCCTGGAAATAATCACGGCCAGTCTGGCTAACTCCATAGCCAAGAACTATCTCTCCAAGGTGGTGGAACATAGAAAGCTGGGCGATAAGGTTATCCTCACCGGAGCGGTATTCTACAACAAGGCCGTAGTCTCCGCCTTTCACCAGCAGCTTGAAGGTAAAAAACTGACTGTGCTGGAGCACAAGGAAGTCAGCGGCGCAATAGGCGCAGCCCTCCTGGCAAAGGAGGCCAGCACTCAGTCGCTGAGTGCTGGCCAAGAATCGAAGTTCAAGGGTTTTCAGGAGGTCGTGGATAGTGAGTGCAAGCTTACTACATTCGTATGTAAAGGATGTGACAACAACTGCACCATCACACGGATGGAGATGCCTGGTGAAAAGCCTAGTTTCTACGGCAGCAGGTGCGATAAGTACGATGCCATAGCCAGCCATGCAAAGAGAGAGACCTTCTTCGATAAGCGAGAGCAATTGCTCTTTCGAGAGTTCAAGAAGGATTCCGGCACAGGGCCTACAGTGGGCATTCCCAGAGGACTTCTGGTGTACGACTATGCTCCGCTGCTTATCGGGTTTCTCAATGCCCTCGATGCCAGGGTTGTCCTTACCAGCCAGACCAACAACGCAATCATGGACCAGGCTATCGAGTTAAGCTACACCGACAGTTGTTTTCCTATGAAGCTCCTCCATGGACACGCGGCAATGCTCAAGGATAGCGATTATATACTCTACCCTTGTGCTATTCGCCTGGGTAGAAAAGATGGGGATGAGAGCCAGCAATACTCCTGTCCCTTGGTCCAGGCCTCCCCGTTCATAATACGCCAGACAGTTGATCTGGGAGAGCGGATACTGATACCAATACTTGACTTCAGTCAAGGCGATGACGATGTGATAAAGAACCTCGCGGATGTTGCCGTGAAGATGGGGTTCAGTAGAAGGAAAGGCAAGAAGGCGGCCCTGGCCGGCATTGAATCTCAGCGAAGGTTTGAGACCGACCAGGCAGCGCTGGGCAGAGAGCTATTGGAGCAATTACGCCAAAACGACCAGTTGGGCGTGGTCCTCTTCGCCAGGTCTTATATGTCGCAGGATGCCGGGGCCAATCTGGGTATAGCAGAGAAGCTTGCTCAGCTTGGGGTGGTGCCCATACCGCTGGACTTCCTGCCTTTGAAATCGGTGAATGCCAAGGATTACTCCGACCGGCCTTACTGGTTCTATGAGAACAAATATATAGCCGGTGCTGATATAACTGCCTTAGACCCCCAGCTTTATGGATTGTGGCTGTCAAACTTCGGGTGTGGTCCGAACTCCTTCATAATACACATTGTGGAAGATATCATGGGGGGCAAGCCTCTGGGACAGTTGGAAATAGACGAGCATGCCGCTGAAGCTGGTATTGTTACCCGCCTCGAAGCCTTCGTCGACACTATTGAGGGATTTGCCCATTCTGCCGGGAAGCATGAAGCGCCACATAAAGAAGATATCTATCGGAGAGCATTTCCGCCCGTTATTGATGTCACGAAGACCTTTATTATTCCCAGGATGGCGCCGCACATTGAGCTTGTAGGTGCGCTTCTAGAGGGCAGCGGCTTCAGAGCGGTTGTGCTTCCTGAGGCTAATGAACGCAATCTGTTCTATGCCGATAAGGTAACGTCGGGCGTGGAATGTTTGCCTTATCGGGTGACCTTGGGCGACTTTCTGAGGTTCTATTACGAAAATGGCACTGACTTGAAAAACGTCGAGGCAGTTATGGCCGGGGCGTACGGTCCCTGCCGCTTTGGGAAATATGCCCTGGAACAAATCAAGATACTTAAGGAGGTGGGCATTGACCTTCCAATACGGACCACTGTGTCGAACAATGCTTATCGGGATACTGAAATTAGCCCTCGTTTTGCCCGCCTCGCCTGGAAGGGCTGCGTGGCTATCGACTATCTCCAAAAGTCGCTCTGGCGCACTCGCCCTTATGAAAAGCGGCCACGCTCAGCAGATGAACTGTTCGACGAATATCTCGGCAGAATTATAGGTCGCATCCGTAAGAAGGAAAGTTTCGATAATGTCCTGCGCCAGGCAACTTCTGATTTCAAGTCTCTCATTGACCCGGCACTGCCCCGCAGGCCTCTGGTGGGCATTAATGGCGAAATTTTTCTGCGCTCCAACAGATTTAGCAACCAGGACCTAGTCAGGGAGTGCGAAAAGGCTGGGCTGGAGGTTGTCGTTTCTTCCATAGGGGAATGGATGAAATATATCTTCTACCGGCATGTTGAGGATGCTGTCAGGGACCGCAAATTCCTGAAGGCATTGATTAGCTACGTGATAAAGCGTGTCTGGGAGCATGATGAGCACACGGTAGTCAAACATTTCCAGAACCTGGTTGATGTGAGAGAACCATCAACGGAAGAGGTGCTGAGATGGACAAGCCAATGGCTTTCCCCAGAATGCGGAAGTGAGGCAGTTCTCAGTATAGGTAGTGGAGTCGAGTGGATGGAGAATCCTAAGTTTGCCGGTGTGATATCGGTAATGCCCCATGGCTGTATGCCCGGTGGAATCGTGGCTGCGATGTCAGACAAGTTCAGTGCCTTGTATCGTAAGCCCTGGATCAATCTCACCTATGACGGTTTTGTGGAAAGCAACAACCTTACGAGAATCAATAATTTCGCCGAGGTCATCAGGTTTTGCAGCCAGGAAGGGAAGGAAGGTGCTTAGACAGCCCTGCCTTTTTATTATTGCCAGTGAATCGTGGCAATTTCTGCAGCTAAATTCTAAATCCTAATTTCTAACATTTCTAAATAAAAATTAAGCCCGCGCTTTTCATAGATAGACCCAAAACATGTGGTGACATTCTAGCTTCTTGACAACAAAATAAGGATTTTGACAAATTGCCTTTTCCTTGCTATATTGCAATGGTTTATCCCGGATACCCAACCGATAGATCGGAGGTACTCGATATGGTCGTTATTGGCGAGAACATACATGTTATAGCGAAAGTAGTAAATGATGCCATAAAGGCTCGAGATGCCAAAGTAATCCAGGATTTAGCCAAAGTCCAAGCTGAGGGCGGAGCTGATTATATAGACTTAAATTTGGGTTTCTGTAGGAAAGATCCCACTGTCATGGGATGGGCGGCAAACATGGTTCAAGAAGTTGTCGATCTGCCCTTGTCCATAGATACTATGAATCCTTTAGCCATGGAGGAGGGTCTTAAGGTCTGCAAAAAAAAGCCCTTGCTTAATTCCGCCTCAGGAAAGGCCGACTCTAAAGAGCAAATGCTCCCGCTAGCAAAAAAATATAATTGCGATGTAGTTATTTCGGTGATTAACGATAAAGGTATGCCTGCTGAAGGTGATTCAAAGTTAGACAGCATCATGGATACAGTGGCTTATGCCAATGATCTTGGAATTCCTAATGAGAATATTTGGGCCGACCCAATAGTCCTCCCTGTAAGCACCGCTGGTGAAGGGCAGAAGAATGCTTTGGCAACTTATGAATTCATAGAGATGGTTCCTGAAGCTTTGCCTGGGCTTAAATCAACGGTAGGGCTTTCCAACATATCTAACGGCGCACCTATGGAACTTAGACCTCTACTCAACCATGTTTACTTGATAATGTTAGCTAGAAAAGGGCTTTACTCGTCAATACATGATGCCTTGGATAAGGAAATTATGGACATATCGAAGGACAGGAAACAAAAGCTGGTTGACCTTGTCTACCGAACATGGGATGGAGAGGAAATAGACCCTTCTTCTCTATCTCAAGAGGAAATAAACTACGTTAAGACTACTAAGGTACTCACAGGTGAAGTCCTTTATTCTGATGCCTGGCTTGAAGGTTAAGGAGGTTAGATAATGGAGTATAAAGCACCAGTCGAAGCACATACTGGAGTAGTAAGGGAAGAAACTATTGGCACAGGGGAGAAAGCCCTAAAGCTCGGAGGGGAAAATATACTTCCCTTCCATTTTTTTGATGAGGGTTCGTTACCCAATGCACCCACTTTCGCCTTGGAGATACTAGATATGGAACCCACAGATTGGCCAGATGATTTACTTGAACCCTTTAAAAATGTGATATCCGATCCAGTGAAATGGGCTAAGAAGTGCGAAGAATTTGGTGCGGACGCGGTCAGCATTTGCCTCTTAAGCACAGATCCTGCAGGGGAGAATCGCTCTCCAGATGAAGCGGCAGCACTGGTAAAAAAAGTGGCTGATTCGATAAATATTCCTGTGCTTGTCTACGGTTCTGGCGATGATAAGAAGGATGCTGAGGTCCTGCCAAAGGTTGCTGAGGCATGCGATGGGAAGAACCTCCTCATAGGGCCGGTGCTTAAGGAAAACTACGAAGTTGTGGGGAGGGCAATTCTGGAGCATGGACATAAAGCCTGGGCTGAATCTCCTTTGGATATCAATTTGCTTAAGGAGTTAAATGTAAAGCTGTGTCACTTTCTACCCCCTGAGAGGATTGTAATTGATCCGGAATCCACCGCAATAGGCTATGGCTTTGAATATAGCTTCACCCTAATGGAAAGGGTAAAGCAGCTTGGAGTGATTATTAAGGATAGTATGACGCAGATGCCTATGATTGCTAATCTGGGAAAGGAAGTCTGGAAGACAAAGCAAGCCAAGGAGAATAAAAAGCAAGGCCTGTTGTTTGAGGCAATGACAGCCTTAGGACTTCTTTTAGCCGGAGCAAACATCCTTGTCTTAAGGCATCCCGAGAGCATAAACTTGTTGAAAGAGACTATTGGAGGTGAAATATGGCAGAAGTAAAAGAACTGGTAAAAGAACTAACAAAGAAAGAAGAAGAGATTCGGGAGCTGATAAAAGCGGAGATCCCCTGGGAGCCAGTCGGGCCTACGCCCATGCCCGAAATCCCGGATCTTAGGTCCTGGGATATGAGGCTTCTCAAGACCTATGCGCCTTTTTACGCGCCATTCTGTGATTTGTGTTGCTTCTGTACTTACGGCAAGTGTGACCTCACCGAGGGAAGAAGAGGCGCTTGTGGTATTGATATAGCTACCCAACAAGCAAGATTTGTACTTCTCGCCTGCTTGATGGGATGCTCCGCTCATGCCGCTCACGGCGGGCACATCCTGGAGTTCTTGATTGACAGGTACGGTCCGGATAAGAAGATAGACTTAGGCACATTTATCGATGTGGAAGCACCAAATATAAGGACAGTTGTAGGTCTTAAGCCTGAGACTCTGGGAGACCTCCAAATAGCTCTGGAGTATGTATTCAAAGAGATTGCTCATCTTCTTGATTCTTGCCATACAGGGCAAGAGGGAAGCTCTCTGGACTATGAGTCCAAAGCTTTGCATGCAAGCATGCTGGACCATGTAGGAATGGAAATAGCAGATATTGCACAAATAGTGGGGTTCGATTTTCCCACCTCTGTTGCTGAAACACCTCTTGTCGACATGGGCTGGGGTGCAATAGACAAGAGCAAGCCTGTAATTCTGGTATGGGGACATAACCCGGCTACCTCGACGGTGGTAATTGACTACCTCAGGGAACACAACCTTGAGGACAAGGTGGAGGTCTGCGGCCTGTGCTGCACTGCACTGGAAACAACCAGGTATTCCGATAGAGCCAAAATCATTGGTCCTCTTTCCCGTGGCCTTTTCTTCATCAGGACAGGGATTGCCGATGTGGTAATGACAGACGAGCAGTGCATCAGAACAGACGCGCCCCAGGAGGCGGCCAAAGTGGATTCGAGAATGATCGCCTGCCTGGACAAGGCTATGTATGGACTTGAGGATGCCACTGAAACGGATGCAGATGAGATAGTAAGGCGTATGGTGGACAACAAGGAACAATTCGCCATCCTAGACTCTCCGAAGGCGGCCGAGGTGGCGGTTAGAGTCGCCATGGAAATTGCTCCTCAAAGAAAGAAGGAATGGGTAGCAGAGGCAGAGGCCATGGAGATGGCTAAGAAGTGCACTAATTGTGGCATGTGTGAACAGGTGTGTCCCAACCTCTTTAATATTGGCGATGGGATAACTGAGGTTGCCAAAGGTAATTTTGATTTGATAAGACAGCAGTTTAACCTATGTATTGGCTGCGGCAAGTGTGAACAGGAATGTCCTAATCATGTTCCTATCTTTAAGATAATGCAGACGGCAGCAAGCATGGAGACCTGGAAGATAAGGGCCGGGCGCGGTCCGGTTATGGATACCGAGATAAGGAACGTCGGAGCGCCTATAACCTTGGGCACAATCCCTGGAGTTCTTGCTTTCGTAGGTTGTAGTAACTACCCTGATATAGACGACGTGGCTGATATGGTATATGAGTTTGCCAAGAGGAAATACATCATAACTCTTACTGGATGTGCTGCCATGGTTGCCGGAATGAAGAAATTTGAAGACGGCAAGACTGTGTATGAACTGTTTCCTCCCGACTTTGATGCCGGAGGCGTGGTGAACATTGGCTCCTGCGTAAGCAACGCTCATATCAGTGGAGCAGCAATAAAGATAGCGAATATCTTTGCTGCCTTGCCTTTGCGGGCAAACTATGAAGTGATGGCTGACTATGTCCTTAACCGGGTAGGTGCCTGCGGTGTGGCCTGGGGAGCGATGTCCCAGAAGGCAGCTTCTATTGGCACAGGGTTCAACAGGCTGGGTGTTCCGGTGCTACTGGGGCCTCACTCCGCCAAATATAGAAGGTTATTTCTCTCAAGGAAGGAGGAGGATGACTGGAGGGTCATGGATGCCAGGAAGAGGGAAATTGTGGATAGTGGAGAGCCTTCCCCTGAGCACCTGGCGTATGTATGCGAGACCAAAGAAAAGGCCATGGTGACAATCCCTAAACTCTGCATAAGGAAAAATGATACCCCTCAGGGAAGGTCAATAAAGCTGAATCACTATGTATCTTTGTATAAGAAATATATGGGAGGTGGACTTCCTGAAGACCTCCACCTCTTTGTTAGAAGGGATGCTGACATCCCGCTGGTCTACAAAAAGGAAGTGCGGGCACACCTACAGGAGATTGGCTGGCAGCCCAAGGAGCCTGTGGGGCTTCCCACCTTGATTGGGACTTATCCCAGCAAGGTTCCTTTGGATGCCGTGATACATTGAAAAGGAGGGGAAAATGAGTTCAATAATACCGCTTCACCGGGTTAATGTTCTAACTGGTATAAAGTCAGCCAGGGTGATAGAGGACGCCGCGCAGTATGCCAACTTCATCGAAAAAGCGAAAAGGCCTCTATTGGTGCTTGGCCCTCTGCTTAGAGAGTGGTCGCTTGACGGCAAGCTGGCCATCGAATATGCCCTGGAGATAGCCAAAGGTGCCAATATCCCTATATGTGCTACGGCAGATGTTAAGGGAAAGACGATGGAATTGGGAACGAAGCCCGATAGTGTTTATGACGCCGTGGAGATAGTAAACCACCTCAAAGATCCTGATTGGCAAGGAGTCAGAAGGGAGGGAAATCACGACCTGGTCATCTTCTTTGGTATAAGGAGCGACCTTGAAGAACAATGCCTTTCTGTCCTTAAACATTTTGCCTTTAAACATTTAAAAACCATGACCCTGGATAAATATTACTTCCCCCATGCAAATTATTCCCTTCCCAACTTCAGGAAGGAAAAGCAATGGAAGGCATTCCTAGAGAGTTTACTGGATAATTTGAAGAAAGGAGGCTAACGAATGGCACCAGAGTTTCATACGGATATTGGACCACAATATGAAGGAGAGACGGTAAGGAAGGCTGACCTTTACGTGGAATTTGGAGGGCCAAAGGTAGCTCATAAAATGGAGCTGGTAACCTTGAAGAAAGTCGAGGAAATTGAAAATGAGAAGGTAGAGCTTATCGGGCCAGACATAAGTGAATTACAGCCTTACGATGAGGCAACGGGCGAAGGCGGAAGCTACCCTATAGCTGTCCTGGTTGATGTTGCCGGAGCAGAGTTAGACAAGGATGCCGAGGCAATCATCGAAAGGAAGATCCATATGTATACCAACTATACCCAAGGTTGGTATCACATGAACCAAAGACAGGATTGTTGGTACAGGATGAATAAAGATGCGGCCAATAAAGGCTTCAATTCCTTAAAAGAGCTAGGGGAAATTTTCAATTTGCTTTTCACCTCAGAGATGCCCATTATTGAAGCAATACAAACCACCATCATCACTGACGATGAGAAAATAGCGAAACTCTTGCCAGGTGCTTTAGCTATTTACAAGGCAAGGGATGACAGGGCACTAAGCCTGAGGGATGAGGATGTGGATACATTTTATGGCTGTGTCCTTTGCCAGAGCTTCGCCCCAACTCATGTCTCTATCATAACCCCCGATAGGATTGCCAATTGTGGTGCCATAAACTGGTTTGATGGTCGAGCCGCAGCCAAAATAGACCCCGAGGGTCCTATATTTGCCATACCAAAGGGGGATCTTGTAGACCCCATAAAGGGTGAATACACAGGAGCGAACAAAGTTGAACATGAGAGGTCTATGGGGACTTACGATCGGGTTTACCTCTACAGCGCCTTTGAGCATCCTCATACATCTTGCGGCTGTTTTGAAGCTATTGTGTTCTACATTCCCGAAGCGGATGGATTTGGAATTGTGCACAGAGATTATAAAGGACCAACAGTAATTGGGGAAACCTTTTCCCACATGGCTGGTGAGACCTCTGGAGGCAGGCAAGTAGAAGGCAGATTGGGCACAGGTCTGGAGCAACTAAGGTCGCCAAAATTCATCCAGGCAGACGGGGGAAGAAAAAGAATAGTATGGATGCCCAAGGAGATATTGAACAGGTATAAAGAAGCTTTTGAAGCTGAGGGGCTATACGATAAGATACCCACAGAGAACGAGGTTAAAACCGTTGATGAGTTAATGCCATGGTTAGACGAGCATAAGCACCCGTGGATAATGGGAGAGGTTGAGCTTCCTGGGTGAGGTCATTATAAGCAAAGCGAAGAAATCCCAAAACTTAAAATAGAAAAGGAAGCTGAGCCTCGTCCAGGCAATCTATTTTGGGGCTAAGAAAAGGAGGTTTGTTATGCCCGTATCAGGATCTGAATTAGTAAAGCTACTTCCTGGAAGGAGACCATGCAGGGAGTGTGGCTTCCCCACTTGTTTTGCTTTTGCCATGAAGCTGGCTTCAGGCGGAACCACTGTGGATAAGTGCCCTTATCTGGACGAGGAAACAAAAGCCAAAATAGTAGACATTCTCGCCCCACCAATAAAGCTTGTCACGATGGGCTCGGGGGAAAATAAACTAGAAATGGGGAATGAAGAGGTTATCTATAGACACGAGAAGACCTATTACCATGCACCGGGAATTGGCTTACTTGTCTCCGATAAGGAGGCTGACGATAAAGTTGATGAGAAGATAAGGAAAATAAAAGAGCTACACTTCACATGGATAGGATTAACGCTTAAGGCAGACCTCTTAGCTCTCTACTTTGAATCAGGTGATAAAGATAGATTTCTATCTTTGGTCAAAAAAGTTTACCAATCGACAGATGTGCCATTGATTTTGATCTCAGAGGATATGGATGCCTTATTTTCTGCCAGGGATGTATGTGCTGACAGAAATCCCCTCCTTTATCCTATAACAAAGGAGAATGTAGAGGAAGCGATCCCAAAGGTAAAGGAGAAACCCACACCTATAGCAATTCGGGCGGATAGTTTAGAGTCGCTGGCAGCATTAACTCTTAAATTAAAAGATACCGGCATTGAAGATGTTGTCTTAGACCCGGGTTCCAACAATTTAATGGAATCGATAAGAGATCAAACTTTCATCAGGAGGGCAGCCATAAAGCAAGGATTTAGACCACTTGGCTATCCTACCATAGCTTTCCCCTGCTTTATTGCTAAAGATGGGATGAAGGAAATTCTGGCTGCGTCAATTTTCATAAACAAATTCGCTGGGCTTATTGTACTTTCCGATTTCGACCAATATTCCTTGCTCCCTACATTGATTCAAAGGCTCAATATTTATACCGACCCTCGCTTTCCCATGGGAGTGGAAGAAAAATATTATGAGGTATTGCAACCTGATGAATATTCTCCTGTTCTTGTCACCTCAAACTGGGCTTTGACTTACTTCTTGGTATCATCTGCTGTTGAGGCTACCAAGATTCCCGGCTATGTCTGTGTAAAGGATGCAGAAGGGCTAGGGGTTCTTACCGCTTGGGCAGCGGGTAAGTTCGATGGTGAATCTGTAGGGGAGTTTATAAAGAAAAGTGGAATTGCAGACCGTGTAAAACATAGGAAGCTAATTATCCCGGGGAAAGTGGCCAGGATTAAGGGCGCCCTTGAAGACGCTTTGAATCTTGAATGGGAGATTATAGTTGGCCCCAAAGAAATAACTGCATTGGGGAAGTTCCTTCCAGGTGTTGCTAAAAGCCTAAAGGAATAAAGTTGAGCGGTACAAAGGAGAAAGAGCAGTTAATTGAGATTTTATCCTCATACAGCAAGGAAAAGAAAAGCTTAATCCCTTTGTTGCAAGATGTCCAGACGAAACTAGGGTATCTTCCCAAGGAAGCGATGCAAAAAATTGCTGGCTTCTTAGAGATGCCAGAAGTTGAGGTTTGGGGGGTTGTTACTTTCTATAATCAGTTTCGCTTCGTTCCGTTAGGAAAGCACCATATTAGAGTTTGCATGGGAACCGCATGTCATCTAGCAGGAGGAAAGCTTATCCTGGAAGCTCTAGAAAGGGAACTTGAGATCAAGGTTGGAGAAACTCGCAAGGATGGGGAATTCAGTCTTGAGCGAGTTGCTTGTGTTGGTTGCTGCATGCTGGCTCCAGTAATGATAGTAGGGGATGACATTTATCCTAAGATGACACCTTTTAAGGCAGAGGAGGCCTTAATACCTTACAAACAGGAATCTCAGCAGTAGAGCTCAAATAGAGATAGTGAATGATATTTCAGGAAATCCAGAACCAGGCAAAATCTGAATGGGAAAATCTGCAAAGTAGCACCTATATCCTTATTGGCACAGCTACCTGTGGCAGGGCGGCTGGTGCTTTAAGCACCCTTGAGGCTTTCCAAGGAGAGCTAGCACGGCGGAATATTGAGGTTAAGATCATCCAAGTTGGATGTATGGGGCTATGTTATGCAGAGCCGTTAGTCATCATATCCAAGCCTGATTCTTTCCGCGTCGTTTACGGAAACGTGACCCCCGAGCTTGTTCCCCGCCTTGTAGAAGGCTATATTGTGGGCGATGACCCTTGCCTTGAGCTTGCCTTGGGCACCCTGGAAGGGGGCGAGGGAGAAGCTCCCTATATTCCAGAACTTCCTAGATTTGAACACGAGCTCCGCCTTGTGTTCCGCCGCTGCGGCTACATCGACCCGGTAAATGTAAATCATTACATCGCCAATGGCGGATATAGCAGCTTGGAAAAGGCTCTAGGGAGGCAACCCGAGGAGATAATCGAAGAGGTAAAAAAATCAGGATTGCGTGGGCGAGGTGGAGCTGGATTTCCCACTGGGCAGAAGTGGGAATTTTGCCACAAGGCTGAAGGAGAGCCGAAGTATGTAGTATGTAATGCCGATGAGGGAGATCCAGGAGCATTTATGGACCGGGTTGTTTTGGAAAGCGACCCTCAGCAAGTTATAGAGGGAATGATTATCGGGGGATATGTTATAGGTGCCAACCAAGGTTACATCTATATCCGCGCTGAATACCCTTTGGCCGTTGAGCGGGTAAGGACCGCCTTAAAGCAAGCAGAGGAACTAGGCCTGCTGGGTGATAATATCCTGGGAACAGGTTTTAATTTCCATATAGGGCTAGCCATGGGCGCCGGGGCTTTTGTCTCGGGTGAGGAGACGGCTTTAATGGAGGCGGTGGAAGGGAAGATGAGCACGCCCAGGCCAAGACCTCCTTATCCTGCTCAGGCTGGATTGTGGGGCAAGCCCACTCTACTAAACAATGTGAAAACCTTTGCCAACATTCCCTTGATAATCGAGCGAGGAGCAGATTGGTTTTCCTCGATTGGCACCGAGGGAAGCAAAGGAACAGCGGTGTTCACTCTGGCAGGCAAGCTCAACAATAAAGGCTTGACCGAAGTGCCCATGGGGACAACCCTGCGTGAGGTCGTTTATGATATTGCTGGTGGAATTCCTGGAGATAAGCCATTTAAGGCGGTACAAATAGGAGGGCCCTCTGGTGGGTGTATACCAGCAGAGTTGCTCGATACTCCCATCGATTATGATTCCCTTCGAGAGGCTGGTTCAATGATGGGGTCGGGAGGATTGATTGTGATGGATGAGGATAATTGCATGGTTGATGCTGCGAGGTTTTTCCTTGATTTCTCTACCAAGGAATCCTGTGGGAAATGCACTATGTGCCGGTTAGGGACTTTGCAAATGCTACACATTTTGGAGGATATCACCGTTGGTCAAGGCAAAATAGAGGATATCGATCTTCTTCTTAGATTAGCCGAGGATGTCAAGGCAGGGTCGCTTTGTGGCTTAGGGAAAACGGCTCCTAATCCTGTGCTCACTACCATAAGATATTTCCGGGATGAATATGAAGCTCATATCCTGGAAAAAAAGTGTCCAGCGAAGGTTTGCCCTGAACTCACCGCTTACTATATCTTGCCAGAGAAGTGCGAAAGGTCTTGTGAGCACTGTGTTCTTACCTGCCCAACAGAGGCAATCAAAGGCGAGAAGGGAGAGATAAAGGTTATTGACCAAGAAAAGTGCGTTAATTGTGGTACTTGTATGGATGTTTGTCCCCCTGAGTACGATGCAGTGGTGAAACTATCGCCTGTTAGCTTGTTGCCTTCCGAGAATTTGTCTGGAAAGGGAGCAAAGAAGTGACCAAAACGGTTGCTATCGCAGGAAAAGGAGGTACAGGTAAGACCACTGTTGCTGCCTTATTAATCAAGCTCCTTTCTCAAAAAGGGTTGGTCCTGGCTGTAGATGCTGACCCTAGCACCAATCTTAACCAGGCGCTGGGTCTGCCTCTGGATGATAGTAAGACTGTGGGTAGAATAAGGGAAAAGATGACTGAGGATGTCTCCCGGGGTCGTTTAAGCCCCACCATTACCAAGCAGGAATATCTGTTTGGCAAGATACTGGAATCCCTGGCGGAGTCCAAAGGCTTTGACCTTTTAGCCATGGGGCGTCCGGAAGGGCCTGGATGCTATTGTGCGCCCAATGAGTTTCTGCGTGCATCCCTCGATAAGCTAGTGAAAGATTATAAGTATAATTATATTGTCATGGACTGCGAAGCGGGCATGGAACACATCAGTCGCCAAACAACCAGAGATGTGGATGTTTTGCTCGTTATGTCTGACCCCACAATAAGAGGTGTCACTGTGGCGGCTCGAATGAAGGATCTCATTGGGGAATTGAGGTCAAACGTGGGCAAAGTTGGGCTTATAGTTAATCGTGTCAAAGGTGAATTGTCTCCGGAGATAAAAAAGGTAATTGATGAATCTGGTCTTCAAGTCGTTACTATGATTCCAGAAGACCCCGATATGGCGGCTCTGGAAATGAAGGGAAGGCCCGTAACTGAACTCCCCCAGGAATCTCCCCTTCAATTGAAGGTGGAAGGAATAGCCGAGCGCTTACATTTGTGATTAAAGGAATTCGAAATAGGGAAATATCCTCCCTGATGGAGGATTTGCCAGAATAAATTTATAGAAAGGCAGGTGAGGACTTATGGATGCAAAAGAATACCCGGCGATATGGTTACAGACCGCTGGATGTAGCGGCTGTTCAGTCTCTCTTCTTAACGTTATAAATCCCTCTATTAAAAACCTCTTAGTTGACGAAGTACTCCCAGGCAGTCATATAAATCTAAGGTTTCATCCTACTGTCATGGCGGGGGCGGGAGAACCTGCCATTGAAGTTATGGTGGATACCTCCGAGAAGAAAAAGGGAGGTTATATCTTGATTGTGGAGGGAGCTATACCCACAGCTAAAGGTGGCATCCATGGGGTAATTGGTGAAAAGGATGGGAAGCCGATGACCATGCAATCGTGGGTGGAAACATTGGCCAAGGATGCCCTGGCCGTCATTGCTCTGGGTAGCTGTGCTGCTTTTGGAGGAATTCCCGCTGCCTACCCCAACCCTACTCAATGTCGAAGCGTCGGTGAAGTTCTTCAAGCCAAAGGCATCAATACTCCATTGGTAAACATCCCCGGTTGTCCACCACACCCTGACTGGTTTGTAGGCACGGTGGCGACAATCCTGCTTTCCGGTCTGCCGAAGTCGGAGGATTTGGATGAACATAGGCGTCCTAAGGCTTTCTATGGGCAAACCATCCACGAGAACTGTCAACGGCGCGCTTACTATGATGAAAATAAGTTTGCCAAAAAATTTGGCGACCCCGGGTGCAATTACGAATTAGGGTGCAGGGGACCTATAACCCATGCCGATTGCCCTCTGAGATTGTGGAACAATAAGGTTAGTTGGTGTGTAGGATGTGGTGCCACTTGTATTGGCTGCACCGAGCCCGGGTTCTTTGACATATCCCCTCTTTATGAAAAAACTAGCGAAGCTGCTTTGCCAGAGGAGGTTTGAATTAATGGGCAAGATCATAATCGATCCGGTAACTCGTATTGAGGGACATCTTAAGGTGGAGGCAGTAGTCGAGGGTGGTAAAGTAAAAGAGGCTAAAAGTTCGGGAATGCTGTTCCGCGGCTTAGAGCTAATCATGAGGGGTAGGGATCCCCGTGATGCCCAGCGGATAGCTCAACGTATTTGTGGAGTTTGCCCTACAAGCCATTCTACTGCCGCTGCTTTAAACCTGGATAGTGCCTTCGGCATCGCTGACAAAATTCCCAACAACGGAAGAATTATTCGTAACCTGATTCTGGGGGCAGCCCATATTGCTGACCACATCCTTCATTTCTATCACCTGGTGGCTCTTGATTATGTAGATGTGGCTAAGTTAGCAAAATATGAAGGAAATAATCCAGCCCTAAATTCAATAAAAAGCTTCATCTCCCGCGGCGAATTAGGACCTTTTGTACCTCGTTATGAAGGTGATTATCGCTTGCCCGACGAAGCTAATGAACAAGCGGTAGCTCACTATGTCTCGGCATTCGATATGCGTCGTAAAAGCCAGGAGATGCTTGCCCTGTTCGGTGGTAAGATGCCTCACAACATGGGTGTAATGCCCGGCGGAGTTGCCTCTATACCCACAGTTGATAATATGACATCGTTCTTGTGGAAGTTGAAGGAGATTCAGGAGTTTATAGATAATATTTACCTACCTGATGTAGTGGCAGTAGCACAAGTTTACTCGGATTACTTTGAGATTGGTCACGGCTGTGATAACCTACTTGCTTATGGCTCTTATGAGTTAGATGGAAAGGAAGCAGACCTCACCAAGAGGAAAAGATTTTTTAAGCCCGGGATCACCTCTACCAGTCTCAAGTTTAATGAATTTGATCCAGCTAAGATTACCGAAGAGGTGAAGCATTCCTGGTATGCTGATGCTATAAGCGGCAGACATCCATCCCAGGGAGATGTTGTTCTTGATGAAGAAAAGAAGGGAGCCTATTCATGGTTAAAATCGCCTCGCTATGACGGGACGGTCTTTGAAGTTGGCCCGTTGGCTCGAATAATGGTCAACTATGTCGGAGGCAATCCTGGAGTCAAGAGCTTGGTTGATTCTGCCTTATCCCAGGCAGGTATAAGCCCCGATAAGATGTTTTCTGTCATGGGACGTAATCTTGCCCGAGCCCTGGAAACTAAACTCATAGCCGATGCTATGGCCGACTGGGTTCTAGAGCTCAAGCCCAGCGAGCCAGCTTACATAAGCTATGAACTTCCCGAGGAATCTACTGGAATGGGACTGGTCGGTGCAGCCAGGGGTGCCCTGGGACACTGGATAGAAATAAAAGAAAGCAAGATTGCTAATTACCAGGTTATTACCCCTTCTACTTGGAATATTTCTCCCAAGGATGACGAAGACCAACCTGGACCCTTGGAGCAGTCTATACTTGGAACTAAAATAAAGGATGAGGCTAATCCCTTTGAGATAGTGCGTATTGTGAGGTCTTTTGACCCTTGTCTCGCCTGTTCTGTACATTTGCTCAGTCCCAAAGGGCGTGACGTGGGAGGATTTAGGGTTTGTTAGTAAAAATTTAGAGGAAATTTCAGGAATGGGAAAATTTGTTCTGGGAATAGGGAATGCATTATTAAGAGACGAAGGGATTGGTTGTCATGTGGCACATGCTTTGGAGGAAATTCCTCTTCCCGATGTACAAATAATAGATGGGGGGACATGCCCCGACGTATTGCAGTTTGTTGATGACACTGATAAATTGGTCATAGTAGATGCTGTTAAGGGTGGAGGAACGCCTGGACAAATTTACCGTTTCCATCTTGAAGATATAACTCTAGAGCAAAAGCCTTTTCTATCCCTTCATGATGTGGGCTTAGTGGATAATTTAATGTTAATGAAATTTTGGCGTAAGATAGATGATATCGTCGTTGTTGGGGTTGAACCCAGGGAGATTAACTGGGGGTTAGAATTATCGCCGGAGCTTCAAGAGAAAATGCCTCAGATAATACATACAATTTTGTCAGAACTTAATACCTCAGCTGCCCTCTCTATTAAAAAGAGGAATAAGGTGAGGCTGTAAAGGAGAGATGAAATGCTGATTTCAGAACAAAAACCACTTGAAGAAATACTGAGCTATCTTGAGGAGGATAAGAGTGTCTTTCTCATCGGTTGCAATGGCTGCGCTGAAGGCTGGAAGAGTGGAGGAGAAAAACAAGTAGCAGAAATGGGGAAAGGTCTGCAGGAGCAAGGCAAAACTATTACAGGTTCAGTAGTTGTCGATATGCTGTGTGATAGCGCGTTAACCAGGTTGAAACTCAGAACCTACAAAAAGGAAATTGCTGCTACCGATTCTATCCTGGTTCTGACCGATGGGGCAGGGGTGCAGACTGTAGCTGAAGTACTAAATAAGGTAGTGCATCCTGGCTGCAACACTCTGTCCTCAGGTGGGGCTCATGCCGAGTGGAAAGAAGCAGAACGCTGCCTTGAGTGTGGTGATTGTATGCTGGAGTTTACTGGTGGCCTCTGCCCCATTGCTCGATGTTCCAAGCATCTGTTAAATGGGCCTTGCGGCGGCTCGCAAGACGGTAAGTGTGAAGTTAATCCCGACATACCCTGCGTCTGGCAACAGATCATCGATCGCCTTGCCAAAATAGGACAACTCGATAAATTGGAAAAAATTGTACCACCAAAGAATTGGAGTGTGAGTCTTACATCAGGCCCACCAGTAAAGAGGTTTTCTTAAATGTCATTGCACTTAAGGTAAATGGTACCAGAAGCTACCCAGACTTAAATGTCAAATACATTGACTATAAAGGAGGGAAGAAATGAATGCACAAGTCCGAAAGCCTTTTGAGGAGGTTTTAGGATATCTTGAAGGTAGGAAGAAGATATTTCTAATGGGGTGTGGAGGATGTGCCACAATCTTTCACACAGGGGGAATAAGAGACGTAGATGAGATGGCAGAGAGACTGACGAAGGAAGGAAAAGAGATCGTAGGTAAAATTGGGCTGCCATTTGGCATATTTACTTGCTACCTTCCGATGTCTTCCATGTTTCTGAAAGAGCACAGACAGGAGATAGAGAAATGCGATGCCATATTAATGCAGAGTTGCGGGGATGGTTTACAGGCAGTGCGAGGATATTTGGAAGAGGAAATGGGTATTGTAAAGCCTATGTATCCATCAAACAACGCTCTTGGATTTTCCAGTGGAGGGCCCAGCAAGTTCAAGGAGGAATGCCAAGCTTGCGGGGAATGCGAACTCGGAAGGACTGCTGGTATTTGTCCGCTGGTACAATGTCCCAAAGGATTATTAAATGGCCCGTGTGGAGGAACAACTATGGACGGCAAGTGTGAAGTAGATCCTACACGGGACTGTGCATGGGTCATGATATACAGAAGACTAGAGGAACTTGGTACGCTTGATGAACTATTGGAAAGGCAAGAGCCACATGATTGGAGTAAAGCGGTAAGACCACGCGCCTTAGAGGTTGAACCACTCGAGTTGCTAGAGGAATTGAAGGGGACGAAGAAGGCAATAGAAGCGTTAGGAGTATGATTAAGAGCAACGTAAGGAGGGACTTATGAAAACGAAAAGCAATCTAGAAAGGGTGCTAGAGGCTGGACAGTTTGCCGTCACAGGTGAATTGGGACCACCACAAAGCGCTGACTCTGAGATAATTAGAAGAAAGGCAAAGATACTCAAAGGCCATGTCGACGCTTTTAATGTCACCGATGGTCAGACCGCAGTAGTACGCATGGCATCCTGGGCAGCGTGTCTCATAGCCAAGGAGGAAGGTTTAGACCCTATTGTCCAGATGACCTGCCGCGACCGCAATCGCATCGCCCTTCAAATGGATGTGTTGGGTATAGCAGCCCTGGGCATAAATAACATGTTGTGCCTCACGGGCGACCACCAAAAATTTGGTAATCATCCTACTGCTAAAGGCGTTTATGACCTTGATTCTATTCAATTCATTAAGGTGGTGAAGGATATGCGAGATGAGAGAAAGTTTCAGTGTGGGGATGAGATGGAAGTCGCGCCGCGTCTCTTTGTCGGGGCTGCTGCCAATCCCTTTGCCGCCCCTTTTGAGTTCAGGGTGGTGCGTCTCAGCAAGAAAGTGGCAGCGGGTGCGGATTTCATCCAGACCCAGCTCGTCTATAATGTTGATAAGTTTGCTGAGTGGATGAAGATGGTGCGCGACAGAGGGTTACACGAGAAGGTTAAGATACTGGCTGGTGTTGGTCCCATAAAGTCCGTAGGTGCGGCAAAATATATGAAAACCAGAGTTCCTGGGATGGACGTGCCTGACAGCGTTGTTCAGCGGCTCCAGGGAGTGCCCAAGGAGCAAGTATCTAAGGAGGGCATCAAGCTTTGTGTTGACATCATTAATCAAGTGCGTCAAATTGATGGTGTGGCGGGTATTCATATCATGGCTATTGAGTGGGAAGAGGCTGTGCCTGAGATACTAGAGGCAGCTGGTCTTTTGCCCCGCCCCAAGTTTTCCCTATAATGAGAAAGCAACATTCTTCATCACCTGGCTCCCGGGAGCATGGCTATGAGCTGCCTTATAAACTCGCTCGCGACCAATTGGCCAAAATCAGCGATATAGAGGAGCAATGCCGTAAAAGCGGTGCCCGGTATATACGGCCCAATGAAATAGTCATTGATTATCTAAATCAACCATACCACATAACCCTTCCCGATAGCGAGATTTCGTTAGAAAAAAGTAAATTGGAGGTTCCGCTGAGGGGCAAAATTCTAATACTTCATTATTTCATTTTGGCGAAAGGCACGCCTGCCGCTGGTATATTGGTCAACTACAAACAGCTGCCGGGAGGTGTTAGCTATTTCCCGGCATTTTACAAAAGGGCCATAAACCCTTTTGTAAACCACTTTGGCCAAAACCCCGAACTGCTAATAAAGGTGGCTGCAAAGTTAGGAGGCCGTGAGTCAGACTACGGGGACGTGTCTGTGATCGTAAATGCTTTCGACTATGTGCCCATAACCTTAGTGTTATGGAGAGGTGATGAGGAACTTGCTTCCAATGGGAATATATTGTTTGATGCCAGTATTTCTGATTATCTTCCCACTGAAGATGTAACTGTGCTTACTGAAACTCTTATCTGGAAGCTAGTTAGAGATATTCCCTCTACTTAACTTACTAACCGTAGTGTTTCCTGGAAAATGATGCGAAGCAAAGGATTGTAAGATGATAGAAGGAGTTGCTGAACAATCACGATGGGCTATATTTGCGTTGGCGTCCCTATTTGCGATACAATTCAGCGTTTGAGCTACTTTCGGGAAATCAGTTAATCGGATATCTTGAAGACATATACTTCAAGGCTGTCTCAAGATAGACAGTAAATAACGGGGTGCGAAATGGCGAATACTTCAGTAAGTCAAGACGCCCAAGCGCTCGTAACAGAGCAACAGGCTGCTATGCAGAAACGCCTGAACGAAATTCTGCCTACCTATGAGGGCAGGCAAGATGAGCTTATTCCCATCTTGCAGCAAGTGCAGCAAATTTTTGGCTATTTGCCAGAACTAGCTATGAAAAGGATAGCCAAATTTCTCAAGTTACCGGAAAGCAGCGTCTTTGGAGTAGGTACATTTTATGCCCAGTTCAAACTTGTGCCGACAGGTAGGAATATCATTAAGGTGTGCCGGGGGACTGCCTGCCATGTACGTGGTAGTGCACAAATCCTCGCTGAAATAGAAAAACAATTAGGCATTAGTGCCGGCGGAACTACCTCGGACCTGGAGTATTCGCTAGAGACGATAGCCTGTTTTGGTTCGTGCGCACTGGCACCAGTTGTGGTTATCAACAATAAAGTGCATGGGAGGATGACGGTGACAAAGGCAGGGGAGATATTAAATAGGGGGGCACAGTGAGCTTCGAAGAAATCAAAGAGCAAGCTATACTACAATGGAAAACAATGCAGCAAAGCGAGAACATCCGCATTCTAATAGGTATGGGAACTTGCGGGCGGGCAGCTGGTGCTGAAGATATACTCGACGTTCTAAATCAGGAGCTAGACAAGCAGAATATCCAAGCTGATATCCTTCCAGTTGGTTGCATTGGTCTCTGTTACGCGGAGCCCTTGATCGAAGTGATAAAGCCAGGTAAACCGAGTGTCTTCTACGGCAATCTTACTCCGGAGCTTATGTCTGAAATCATCGTGGACTATTTAATTGCCGATAACCCGCGCTCCGATCTGGCTCTCGGCACTCGTGGAGAAGGGACATTAGATGGTATTCCCAAGCTTTTTGACTTGCCGGTGCTCAAACCTCAAGTACGTATCTCTTTGCGCAATTGTGGAAATATCGATCCTGAAAGTATAAACCATTATATTGCTAATGGTGGCTATGAAGGCCTAGCTAAGGCATTGAGAATGAAACCCCAGGAAGTGATTGATGAGGTAAAGAAATCGGGATTGCGAGGCCGTGGCGGGGCCGGCTTTACAACTGGGGTTAAATGGCAATTCTGCCACGATGCTCTCGGTGATATCAAATATGTAATATGTAATGCTGATGAGGGAGATCCTGGGGCATTCATGGATCGAGCGCTTCTTGAAGGCGATCCGCATGTTGTATTGGAAGGAATACTCATTGGGGCTTATGCTATCGGCGCGCCAGAAGGGTACATTTACATCCGAGCTGAATATCCGCTAGCGATCCAAAGGTTACGAATTGCTATCAAGCAAATGGAGGAGTATGGGTTAATAGGTGACGATATTATGGGCTCTGGCTTTAAATTCCATATTAAAATAAAAGAGGGCGCTGGCGCTTTTGTCTGTGGAGAGGAGACTGCGATGATGGCTTCCATTGAAGGCAGACGAGGGATGCCTCGCTCCCGACCTCCATTTCCTGCCCAGTCCGGCCTGTGGGGAAAGCCAACAAATATCAATAACGTAGAGACTTGGAGCAATGTCTCAGCCATTCTCGCGAAAGGCGCTGACTGGTATGCTGGCTATGGTACGGAGAAGAGCAAAGGCACCAAGAACTTTTCCCTGGCAGGCAAAGTTGTTCGCACTGGCCTCATAGAGGTTCCAATGGGAATTAGCTTGCGCGAGATTGTATATGAAATAGGTGGTGGGATTCCTGAAGGCAAATGCCTGAAGGCAGTTCAAACTGGGGGCCCATCAGGTGGTTTCATACCGGAGAGTTTGGTCGACTTGCCCGTTGATTATGAATCACTTACCCAGGCAGGGTCTATTATGGGCTCAGGAGGGATGGTAGTAATAGATGAGGATACTTGTATGGTCGATATGACAAAGTTCTTCCTCACCTTTACCCAAGCTGAGTCCTGTGGCAAGTGCATTCCATGTCGATGGGGCACAAAACAGATGCTGGATATTTTGGTGGATATCACCGAAGGAAGAGGAAGGCCGGGAGACGTTGAACTGCTGCAGGAATTGGCAGAATCAGTTAAAAGCAGTTCCTTATGCGGTTTGGGGCAAACAGCTCCTAACCCAGTACTCACTAGTATTCGCTACTTTCGTGACGAATATGAAGAGCACATAGTTGAAAAACGCTGCTCCGCGATGCAGTGCCAGGCTCTTATATCTTACTATATACTTCCTGACAAATGTCAGGGATGTATGATTTGTGCAAGGAGTTGTCCCGTCCAAGCTATTGAAGGCGGCAAACGGATGGTGCATGTTATTGACCAAGATAAGTGCATAAAGTGTGGGATTTGCTTAGATGGCTGCCCACCTAAATTCAGTGCAGTAGTCAAAGTTAGCGGGACAAAGCCCTCGGATATCCCCGAGAGACCCGTCCCAGTAGTCGCCAAGTCTTAAATATTCTATTAGCATATAAGGAAGGTGCCAAGATGAGTGCAATCCCTACAACAAAGATTGGAGAGAATGGCACAACCTCTATCAAGCTGACTATTAATGGAAAGGAAGTGGAAGCAAAAAAAGGAGCCACTGTGCTTGAAGTAGCACTTGGTGCTGGCATTTACATTCCCACGCTGTGTTATGACCCTGACCTCAAGCCTTACGGAGGGTGTCGCCTCTGTGTGGTTGAAATAGAGAAGATGCGGGGCTTGGTTAGCTCCTGTACTACGCCAGCAACTAACGGTATGATGGTGCACACTGAGACACCAAGAGTAAATCAATCACGCCGAATCACTATGGAGCTTATCACAGTCAACCATCACGGCGATTGCCTTACCTGTGCTAAAAACCAGGATTGCGAGCTACTTAAAATTGCCCGATATTTGGGCATAGAGCAGGAATATATTGACCGATTGCGAAAAGGCGTCCAAGTACTTCCTCTAGATGAAAGCCACCCAGCGTTTATTCATGATCCGAACAAATGTATCCTTTGTGGTAAATGTGTACGGGCTTGCCACGAAATAGCCGCTGTCGGCGCCATTGACATAGCCTTTCGGGGCAACTCGGCAAAGATAGCCACCTTTGGTGATAAACCGATTGCCGAATCTATTTGTAAGTCCTGTGGTGAATGTGTGGCTCGATGTCCTACTGGAGCATTGGTGCCTAAATGGGAAAAGCCGCCTGCCCAAGAGGTTAAGTCTGTTTGCCCCTACTGTGGGGTTGGCTGCTCCATTTACTTAGGTGTTCGAGATAATAAGATTGTTTCTGTACGTGGTGATCCCAAGGGAGAAACCAACAAAGGCAGCTTGTGTGTCAAGGGACGTTGGGGTTATGGTTTTGTTAACCATACGGAAAGGCTTACCGTGCCTCTTATTCGAATACCCGGCGTTTCTCGGGATGCAGAGCAAGATAAGAAAGCGGATGAGGTTTTCAGGGAAGCCAGCTGGGACGAAGCACTGGAACTGGTGGCCAAGAAACTGAAGGATTATACGCCAGATAGAGTAGGGGTAATTGCATCAGCTAAGTGTACCAACGAGGAAAACTATCTCATGCAAAAACTCGCTCGAGCAGTGCTGGTCACCAACAATATTGATCACTGCGCTCGACTGTGTCACGCGCCCACTGTAGCTGGCCTGGTTCAGAGCTTTGGCAGTGGAGCAATGACTAATTCCATCGACGACATTGGGGACGCCGCCTGTATTTTAGCTATTGGTACCAATACTACAGAAAACCACCCTGTGCTTGCGCACAGGATAACCCATGCGGTGAATAATGGAGGCAAACTCATCGTGGCTAACCCCTACGAGATCGACCTTTGCCGCTTTGCCAGCATTTGGCTCCGACATAACCCCGGCACAGACGTCGCCTTGCTAATGGGGATGATGAGGGTCATAGTAGATGAAGGACTGCTTGACTCGGCGTTCATCAAGGAAAGATGCGAGAACTTCGATGCTTTCAGTGAGTCGCTGAATGACTTCAGCCTTGATTTTGTGGAGCGGGTTACTAAGGTACCACAGGGCAAGATTGTGGAAGCTGCTCGTGTATTTGCTATTAATAGGCCTGCTACCATCCTATACGCTATGGGTATTACCCAACATTCCCACGGTACCGACAATGTGCTGGCTACCGCTAACCTGGCAATGCTTACTGGGAATGTTGGCAAGCCCTCCACCGGTGTCAATCCGCTTAGAGGTCAGAACAATGTGCAAGGTGCTTGTGACATGGGTGCCTTGCCTAACGTCTATCCCGGCTATCAGTCTGTGGCCGATCCAGCTATCAGGAAGAAATTTGAAGCCGCCTGGACATGTGCATTGCCCTCGTCTCCAGGGCTGACCTTGCTTGAGATGCTTGAAGCGGCTTACCATAAGGATATGAAGGCACTGTATTTGATCGGTGAGAACCCGATGTTAAGTGATCCTGATATCCAACACGTTCGAGAAGCATTAGCACAACTTGAGTTTCTTGTAGTCCAGGATATATTTCTTTCGGAAACAGCAAAGTTTGCTGATGTTGTCTTGCCAGGAGCAAGCTTTGCTGAAAAGGATGGTACCTATACTAACACTGAGCGTCGGGTGCAGCGAGCAAGGAGAGCCATTGAGCCGATTGGCAATTCCAAACCTGATTGGTGGATTATTTGCCAAGTGGCCCAGGAATTAGGGGCCAAAGGCTTTGACTACGCCCATCCGACCGCCATAATGGAAGAAATCCATAATCTTACTCCTAGCTACGGGGGCATAAGCTACCAGAGGCTAGAAAATGGCGGGCTCCAGTGGCCTTGCCCAACTGATGACCATCCAGGTACACCTGTGTTGCATACGAACACTTTTACTAGAGGGAAGGGCAGATTTATCCCCTTGAAATACACTCCTCCGCGAGAGATGCCTGACGAGAATTATCCTTTGATCCTCACCACAGGGCGCAGCTTGTATCACTTCCACACCGGGACGATGACTCGCAAGGTAACTGTGCTCAATGCGTTGAAGCCTGAGGGTGTAGTAGAAATCAGTCCCAAGGATGCGTCGCAGCTTGGCATAGCCGAGGGTGACAAAGTTAAGGTCAGTTCCCGACGCGGTAAAGTCATCACTAAGGCCAAAGTAACTGAAGCATTGCCCCCTGGAGTGGTGTTCATGACCTTCCATTTCGCTGAAAGCCCTGCCAATATCCTTACTAATCCCAAGCTAGACCCGGTATCCAAAATTCCTGAACTCAAGGTCTCAGCTGTTAAGGTGGAGAAGCTGTAAGCACTTCACAAGAAATAGCATTGTAGTGAGTCGAAGCCTCAAGCATAGCCAAAGGTAAGCAATCTCTCGGGTTGTTCTAACTATTGCTCTGATTATAAAGCTTTGTTGGCGTTTGGACTATTATTTTGGTTCCCTCTCCTATTTGGGAACTAACTTCAAGTTCCCCACCTATTAACCGGGCTCGCTCCAGCATACCGGTAAGTCCTAACTTACCTTGGCTGGCAAAATCGCTTAGCTGCCGGGGGAGCTCAAAGCCCTTGCCATTATCATTGACGGTCACCCTGACCTCAGCTTCGTGGCACTCCACCGTAATGCTGGCTTCAGATGCCCCAGAATGTCGGTGAACATTGTTTAAGGCTTCTTGAACAATGCGGAACAAAACTAGCTGTGTTTCTGGAGGGAGTGGTGGAACGGCATCTGTTTTGACTTGAATTTCGATTCCACTGAAGTTGTGTATTTCCTCAGCCAGCCATTTGATAGCTGCCACCAAACCTAAGTCGTCCAGAATGCCTGGCCTCAGAGCCTGAGCATAGTGCTTAATTCCTTGGTAGGTTTGCTGGGACAGTTCATATAGTTTCTCCAACTCGGTTCTTAGCTCTTGAGGCAAATATCTCTCGGCTTTAGAGGCAAGGTTATCTACGCCATGCGTTAAAAGCAATATTCGCTGAGAGGCATCGTCATGAAGTTCACGAGCAAGGCGCTTACGTTCTTCTTCCTGAGCTCTGAGACACTCCTTCAGGTAGAATTGCAGATTATCCCGTAATTTTCTCTCTTCAGTTATATCACGAGCTATATTCTGAAAAGCTTTGGGCTTGCCATCGCTAACAATAAGACGGGTAGCTAATTGTATGATTGCTTCAGAACCATCTTTTTTAATTGATCGCTGCTCATAGCGGTGTTCTATAGCTTCGCCTCTCAATAGCCTATCTCTCACCTGTCTCGCTAAAGGCAGTGCCTCTGGGGTAAGAAACTCGCGGACATTTTTGCCGGCTAATTCTGAAACCGAGTAGCCAGTAAGCTTTTCACAGGCTTTATTAGCTAAAATGATATTGCCCTCTATATCGTGAATCCAGATAGCATCGCTGGCGTTAGCAAATAATTCCTCATAGTTTTTTTGCGATAAATCCAGATTCTTCATAGCCTCTTCTAATCTACCTTGCCGCTGTTTATTCTGATGGTAGGCTTCCATAAGTGCAATGGCTAAAGCGCTAATGATGAGGCTAGCAGAACTTTCTAAGGATGCGTCCCTAAGATTGGGGGAAATCAGGAAAGAGCGAAGAAACATTGCCACAGCGCTTGATAGCCATAGTGCGGCGCCCCCGATTATTCCCAGTCTCCAGCCCGCATATAACACCAACAAGAGATAAAGAAGTCGCTCCAAACTGTGTCGTGAAAGGCCTAGAGCTGTAGGCAATGAGACCTCCCCCAAGAAAGGTATTTGAGTCAGGAGCTGGGTAAAATGAGATATGGTTAGGAAAACGAATAAGACGATTATAATCCAGAGGTGTGGGTTTCTTAATCTTGGAGTTTGTCCTCGGTATTCTCTAAGGTAACTAATCCCCATTGTAATCCTTTGACTATTGCCTCGCTCCGTGAGGCAACATTCAATTTGTTGAAGATATTAGTTAGGTGAGCTTTAATAGTGCGCTGGCTGAGAAACAATTTTTCTGCTATCTCTTTATTGTTCATCCCCGAGGTGACTAACTTAAGCACCTCTGATTCCCGCTCACTCAGTAGGTCCGACGCTTTGTGTTCCCCAGCTGGCGCTATTGTAGCTCGCTTTAACAACTTGGCGATAATTTTGGGGTGGAGCACTGATTCACCTGATCTTATGGCTCGAATAGCCCCGACCAAATCACGCCCTCTGGCGCTTTTCAGAAGATAGCCGGCAGCTCCGGCATTAAGCAATCCCAGTACATACTCGTCATCATCATAAGCAGTGAGGATCAGAATGGCTGTGTCAGGAGCAATCTCTTTGATCTTTCTAGTGGCTTCGATTCCATTTAGTTTGGGCATGATGATATCTATCACCGCTACATTGGGTCTTAATTCTGAGGCAAGCTTGACTGCTTCCTCGCCATCACCAGCCTCAGCCACAACCTCTATGTCCTTCTCACCTTCTAGTGTTCTATGTAGAGCTTCACGCACCAAAGGGTGGTCGTCAGCAATCAAGACCGTTAATTTCTCTCTTGTTCCCAATTCTCCAGCTTGCTGAAGCAATTATAAGCTCATATGCACTTTGGGGCAAGCTGACTGTCCTTTTGGACACAACTAAAGTGCTATTGCAAATTGCAACTTATGGACGATGGCAGGCAATCAGGTAATTGCTAGACTTACTGTGAAGTGAAAAAGAAAGGAGGGGAAAATGGCTACAGCACTTGCAGTAATAAAAGAAAAGGTCGGTGGAGAGGTAGTGTCGGAGAGAGAGGAGCTGCTCGCTGTTTTGGAGAGAGCAGCTACTGAATCGGAATTCTTGGCACGATTAGCTGAAGATACTCACGAGGCTCTCAAAGAGTATTACTCCTTGACTACCGAAGAGAGAGCTGCCTTAGCTAGCGGCGACATCAGGAAAATAGAGTCCTGGGTCGGTAAGCTGGATAAAGAGTTGGCTACCTGGCTGTGGTGCCGGCTCTCTCAGGAAAAATGGTAAATGAAAGGAACTAGGACAATGCAAACAAAACTAACAAGTGTGCCTCGAGTAACGGAACTGCCCGGATTCGAACTTATTACCGAGAAGTTGGAAAAGTTAGTGCCCGATGCCTACCAGCCGGCGCAAATGATTTGCAGATTGGAGGGCGTCGGCGTAGCTAAAGCCTCTCAAAATACCCTCAGTATGGCGCTTTTAGGCATATTAGCAGGCTTCTTCATTGGCCTGGGGGCAGTATTTTGCACTTTAGTTACCACTAATATTGGTCTGGGGTTTGGATTGGGGAAGTTGGTAGGTGGATTGGCCTTCTCCTTAGGACTTATTCTGGTTGTAATTGCCGGAGCAGAACTTTTCACTGGCAATTGTCTTATAGTTGCCCCCTGGATGAGTGCCCGAGTCAGTGGGACTGCACTGCTGCGTAACTGGGGAATAGTCTATTTTGCCAATCTTGCTGGCTCATTGATTTTGGTAGCCCTAATCTTTCATTCCCAATTCTGGGCACTTGACGGCTATGGGGTCGGAGCTCACGCCCTAATGATTGCCAGTGGCAAGACGAGTCTGGCTTTCGTGCCAGCATTATGCCTGGGCATATTGTGTAACATTCTAGTATGTCTGGCTGTTTGGCTTGCCTTAGCTGCTCGCTCAGTCACCGGTAAGATACTAGCTATCGCCGTTCCTATAACTGCCTTTGTGGCCTGTGGTTTTGAACACAGCATCGCTAACATGTTCTTCATTCCGATGGGTATAGCTATGGCAGGTCAAGCCGAGGTTGTCCAAGCTGCCGGAGTAACAGCAGCTCAGATAGCTAATATCACTCCGCTTGGTTTTGTTCACAACCTCATCCCAGTGACTATAGGTAATATAATCGGTGGTAGCTCGGTGGGCGTACTTTACTGGCTGATATTCCTTCGCAAGGAGCGAGCCGCTGAAGTTCTCGCCACAAGGCGCTGGCTTGGAAGATTTGTTACCGCTAAAGCTCAACCCAAGAAGGCGTATGCTCTGGATGCGGAGACTGAAGCCCTGATATCTGTGCTGGCTAAAGCCAGGGATAACAGTACTTTCTTGGCCCGATTGTCTGAGAACCCGGATAAGACTCTCGAGGGTTATAATTTGACCAATGAGGCAAAAGCTGCTCTAGCTAGTGGGGATCTTCATTGGTTGGAGTCTAGGGTGGGCTTCTTAGATGAGCCCTTGCGCACCTGGCTTACCTCGCGATTATCTCAGGAGAAGTGGTAACGTTAATGCTCCACTTCTCCTACCCATCCCCCCTCGGCTACCAGTTTTCTTGCTCTCTCCAGATCGTCCTGGCTATTTACATTGAAGAAGCTTAAGTGCTCTGGGTCAAATCTATTAATCTCATCCTCTTCAACGTATTTCACCTTGACCATAGTAAACAGCTTTCTAATCTGTCGTTCATCTTGCTCCAGCAACCTTTGGATGGGGGCTAAACAATTCTTGGAATACACTGCGCAGAGGGGCTCTATCATCTTCCCAATTCTGGGAAGGGCAACATCAAATTCTGCTAGTATCTGAGTCATATATTCAAGCAAGCCAACGCTCAGGAATGGTGTATCACAGCCAACGACAAGAGCCCGTGAACTAGATGAGGCTATTAAACCCGAGTAAATGCCCACAAGCGGGCCCTTTCCAGGATAAATATCGGCCACCGTTTTTATCCTTGCAGCCGAGGAGCAGGGAATTGTTTCGCTATGGGCAGTTGCTATGATGATTTCTGTGCTGATGATGGTAAGGCGGTCAACCACCCACTGGATAAGGCTCTTACCCTCAATAACCTGAAGAGCCTTGCTCCGACCAAGCCTTAAACTTTTGCCCCCGGCGAGAATGATAGAGGTCATACTCAAAACGCCTGAAATATAAAGCTACGCTAACATACTGGACAGCACCAGGCAAGCCATTGTTGCTTGCCTAAGCTTTCCTTCTGTATTAGAATACTAACATAAGCACATGGCAAAGCTGTACTGCAAGGTTCTAGCCAAATCAAGACAGGTAGTTTTTACTAACAGACCATGATGGAAGAATTATACAAGCTAAAAGTAGAAGAGATCATGATACCCCAGCATGATACTCCATTTATGGAGGAGAACACGAGTTGGGAGGAGTTTCTTAGCAAGCTCTCCCTCAGGGCACACGCCTGGGTGGTTAACAATACTGAGGAGATGAAAGTTGTGGGGGTAGTAACGGAACACGATATGCTGCGTTCCATGATTCCTCCTGGGCAAAAGAAGGAAAGGATATTCGGAGCTACCAAGGCTGAGATATTTTGCATACAAGAAAGTATCGTCCAGGATATCATGAGACGTAATCCTGTCGTATGCTCGCCGGAAGAGACTGTAGCTGACGTCTTGAATAAGTTTTCCTCCTTCGGTATCCGCAGATTGGCAGTTGTTGATGAAAATAAAAGACTCTTGGGAGAAATAACAATACAGCTCCTGGTAAGAAATCTCAGAAATAAGTTCCTGAATACCTTATGAATATCTATGTCCTTGTAGCCTTGGTTCTCATACTTGGCTTCATACTCGGGAAGATACTACGCAAGCTACGCTTAACGGAAATCCTGGCGTATATCCTCTCGGGTATCATTATAGGACGGGTTTTGAATTTCAGCCCCCCCGAACAATTCAGCGTCATCATCACCGGCATCACGCTTGCTCTTGTTGCCTACATAATAGGATTGAGTTTCTCCTTCGCTTTTCTAAGGAGAATGGGTAAGCAGATAGTCATTATATTGATTGTGCAGGTGATTATGACTTTTATTGCAACAGCGGGTTTTGTATATTTATTGACGAGGGATCTCCCACTTTCCATACTTTTGGGTTCGCTTGCCCCTGCCACCGCTCCGGCGGGAACAATAGCAGTTTTAAGAGACTTAAGGGCAAAAGGAACACTTACGGACATAACGATGGCTCTTGTGGGATTGGATGACGCACTTGTAATAGTTATTTATGCGGTGGGGATTCGATTGACAAAGATATTGTTGGGCGCAGAAGCAAGCATTTCGTTCTCCTTTACTTACCCATTATGGGAGATTTTTGGTGGCCTGGCACTTGGAGGGGCAATTGGAGTTGCTATTTCTTACTTCACGAAGAAAATACATCTCTCCTCCGACCACATCTTCCTTATTTCTATCGCGGCTGCTATTCTGTGTTGGGGCCTTGCTGAAATGATTGGAGTTTCGGCAATTCTCACATGTATGGCTTTAGGAACTGCCGTGATTAACCTCAATGTCCAAATCGGCAATCGCTCAAATGAATTGATAGATAATATCATGACGCCGGTATTTGTTTTATTTTTCGCCGCTATTGGTATGCAGATGGACTTCTCACTTTTTCATCTAATGTGGCCGCTTGTAATTGTGTATTGCATTGGCAGAAGTATTGGCAAGATAGCAGGGTGTAGCATAGGAGGCGTCCTATCAAGATCTGAGCCAAAAATTAAGAAGTATCTTGGCCTTGCCATGCTAGATCAAGCAGGTGTTGCCATAGGTCTTGCTTTCCTGGCAGCTCAAGCGTTATCAGGGTATGAGCTCGGAGGCACAATAATCACACTTATGGCGACCACAACAGTAATTCATGGACTCATCGCACCACCTCTAATACAGTATGCTGTTAAGAAGGCAGGAGAAGGACGTATATAGTAGTCCATGAAAATCCTGGGTATTGAAACCTCCTGCGATGAAACTGCCGCTGCCGTGGTGGAGGACGGCAGTAAGATTATCTCCGATGTTGTCGCTTCACAGATAGACATTCATGCTCGTTATGGCGGCGTAGTCCCCGAAGTTGCCTCAAGGCAGCATCTCCTCACTATTATCCCGGTTATCAGCCAGGCAATGACTGAAGTCACCTGGCAGGATATCAATGGTATTGCTGTGACTTTCGGCCCGGGGCTGGCTGGGTCGCTGTTGGTCGGCGTTAACGTGGCCAAGGCAATTGCCTTGGCTAAAAAATTACCTATTACCGGGGTTAACCATCTCGAGGCACATATTTATGCTAATTGGCTGGACATTTCCTCCCCACCTGGCGAAAAGGAGAGAGTGAAATTCCCCTGCCTCTGTCTCGTTGTCTCCGGTGGGCATAGCGATTTAGTATTGATGAAGGGGCATGGGCAATTTGAGAAGTTAGGGCGGACCCGTGATGATGCTGCCGGCGAAGCCTTTGATAAAGCAGCTAGAATCCTGGACTTGGGATATCCTGGGGGTCCAGCTATTGAACAGGCAAGCCGCTCTGGAACCCCTTGCTTGCCCCTCCCCCGAGCCTGGCTCAAGGGAAGCCATGATTTCAGCTTCAGTGGGCTAAAAACCGCCTTGTGGCATCTTGTTCACAAGGGAGGGATCTCGGTGGTTGATGCCGCAGCAAGTTTCCAGCTGGCTATAGTCGATGTTTTAGTTGCCAAAACAATTGAGACAGCAAAGCAATTGAAGGTGGAACAGATTTTGCTTAGCGGTGGAGTAGCAGCCAATAAGACATTAACCCAGCGTTTCCTTGCCAACTCGCCAGTCCCGGTTCTTATTCCCCCTCCTCACTTGTGTACTGATAATGCTGCTATGGTGGCTGCTTGTGGCTATTATCATTTCCAGGCCGGCCAGATAAGCGGTTATGACCTGGATGTAGTGCCCAGCCTTGGCCTTGGTTAACCCCTTCAATTTTGAGGCGTGAAGGAATCCCTTCCTTCACGTTTACGGGAAATTCTAAATACTAATTTCTAAGCTCTAAACAAATCCTTCTAAAATGCAAAAATTAAGAATAAAAATGCAAACTGACAGAGCAAAAGTTAAAAGTTTTTGCATTTTGATTTGTCACTTTTATTTTTGCCCTTTGATTTTTGAATTTGTTTAATGGAGAGTGAAACTTCCCTCGCCCTGGCACCTTTTGACTACACTCAGAACACCTTGATGCTCAGATGTAGGACTTTTGGGTCATAGACAGGCTGTAGAACTTTTATTAAGATTTTAGAAGGTGTTTAAAAATCCCCCTCTTAAGATAAGAGGGGTTAGGGGAGTTATGAATGCGTGAAGGAATCCTTTCCTTCACGGGGATAACCAATCGGGGGAATAAGAAGTTGGAGATGGAAGTAGAACGCCTCCATGACGAGGTCGTGGCTCTTAAAACGGCAATCGAGAAGGCAATACGCGAGGGACAGAAATCCATGGACGACCTTAACGATATTCCCAAGTCCGGCTTGATTTCTAAAACGACTTTGCCCTCAACTGCGTGAACACAAGTGTGGGGTTGTCGGCCGAGTCGACGATTTTTGAGCTTATGCTCAGTATTCCTTAACTCGCCAGAGGACACGCGCTACATTTTTCCTCATCGACCTATCCCTTGGGCAAGTCCGGTTACATATTGTACTTCTCGAATTGCACGAAATGACGAACTGTATAACATCACAATAGTGCATTGCAGCATACTTGAATGCGAAGCTATTTGATCAAACTTACGACATAATAAAGGACAATGAGTGTTCTCATTTCTCCATCCCCTCGTTGGTCCTGCGGCACAGGTTAGCCTCTCAAACTCCAGCCCCGTTATCACATTGTCATGCTTCCCAATAGTCTTCTCCCTTGAATTCTTTACTCAGCTTGTAGTAGTGGTTTCGAATCCATTCTAACTTTTCTTTGGGCAGGACTAGCACCCTGGCAAAAAGAACTTGACCTGTCAGTTTAGTTATTGGGTTTGTCCTGACCTCCTCATATGCTATCCAGTCTTGTTGAGTAATTTCCATATTGAATTTTTTACTCAGCTCGCAGTAGTGGTTTCGAATCCATTCTAACCTTTCTTTGGGCAAGTCTAGCACCCTGGCAAAACGAACTTGACCTGTCAGTTTAGCTATTGGGTTTATCCTGACCTCCTCATATGCTGTCCAGTCTTGTTGAGTAATTTTCATTTCACCTCCTTTCTGCTATGAGCTCCTGACTGAAGCCGTCATAGCTTTGTCCTATGGCTTTGAGATCCTGATAGACCTTGATTATTTCCTCCACGGAACCTTCATCTTCCAGAGTCGTGAGGTCTCCTATGCTGGTATTATTGGCCACGGCCTTCAAAACCCGCCGCATAACCTTACCGCTCCTTGTCTTGGGTAGTTTGGGGACGAAATAAACCTCATCAGGAACTGCTATAGGCCCTACTACCTTTCGCATGTGAGCGGCCAGGGTTTTTTGCAGGTCGGGAGAAGGGTCAACACCTTCTTTGAGCCTGGCAAAGATGACAATGCTCTCGCCTTTCACCGGGTCATCTTTACCCACAACTGCTGCCTCAGCTACTTGAGGATGTGAGACGGCAGCGTCCTCTAATTCAGCAGTACCTATTCTATGTCCGGCCACTTTAAGTACCTCATCAGCCCTTCCCAAGACCCAGAAGTATCCATCTTTGTCCTTTACGGCATAGTCGCCGGTATAGTAAACGCCGGGAAACCGTGACCAGTAGGATTCTTTGTAGCGTTCCGGGTTTCCGTGTATGCCAAGGAGCATCCCCGGCCAAGGTCTCTTTATTACCAAGAAACCCCTCTTTTCCGGCGGCACTGGCTTGCCATCTTCACCAACCACATCAACCTCCACTCCCGGCAACGGGAATGTTGCTGAGCCAGGCTTCAGAGGCACACACTCACTTATGCCAGGGGTAGGCGAAATCATGATGCCACCAGTTTCAGTCTGCCACCAAGTATCAACGACGGGGCATCTTTCACCACCTAGATAGCGGTAAAACCAGAGCCAGGCCTCCGTATTAATGGGCTCCCCCACGCTCCCCAAGAGTTCCAGACTTCTGAAGTCATGCCTTTTCAGCATCTCTTCCCCACATGCCATGAACATCCTGATTGCTGTAGGCGAGGTATAAAACACGGTAACCCCATATTTCTCGATAATATCCCACCACCTATCAATTGTAGGATAGTCAGGTGCCCCCTCATAAAGTACTATGGCCGCCCCATGTGCTAATGGAGCATATACTGTTGAGCTATGCCCCGTGACCCAACCGACATCAGCAGTGCACCAGTAGACAGATTCTTCTCGAAGGTCAAAAACCCACTTATAAGCAGAATAGTTCTGGACTAGATAGCCACCAGTACTGTGGACAACTCCTTTAGGCTTGCCTGTGGTACCTGAGGTGTACAGTATATAGAGTGGGTGGTTTGATTCTACTGCCTCTGGTTCGACAAACTGTTCTGCTTTAGCAAGCACGTCATGCAGCCAGCAATCCCTTGGTGACTTCATGGTGACAGACCAATTAGCCCTCTTCACCACAATAGTCTTCTCCACCGAGGGACACTTCCTTAAGGCTTCATCGACTATACTCTTAAGCGGGATTACCTTACCTCTCCTGAATCCTCCGTCAGCAGTTACTAATAACTTGGCTTGCACATCATTGACCCTGTCAGCCAATGCTTGAGCACTGAAACCAGAGAAAATCACTGTGTGAACGGCCCCAATCCTGGCACATGCCAGCATGAAAATAGGCAGCTCCGGTATCATCGGCAAATATAAGGCAACCTTGTCCCCATCACCTACGCCACAGTTCTTTAAGACTGAGGCGTATCTGTTGACTTCACGATATAATGTGGAATAGCTTAAGACTCTAATGTCTCCCGGCTCACCTTCCCAGTATATAGCCACCTTACTTCTGCGCCAGGTATTGACATGACGGTCCACACATATATGCGATGCGTTTAATCTCCCACCTACAAACCATCTGGCAAAAGGCGGCTCCCATTCCAGAACCTTGTCCCAGGTCTTAAACCAATCCAGCTGACGTGCCTGTTCCGCCCAGAACTCCTCTGGCTCCTCTATAGACTTTTGGTAGACATTGAGGAATTTCCCCAGAGGGAAATATCTGGACTCAAATGGTAAAGATAATTCAGCCATAGCTTAACCTCTTAGAATATTTTTGCTGGGACTCTCTAGAAGGAGAAATTCCTCCTTCACGGTAATCATAAAATAACCCCCTTGTTGCTATTCCATTCGCCTCCTTTCTTGACATGAGCTTCGCTGAAAAATCTCAGGACTAGCTCTGTCTCTATTTCTAGCTTATCACCTTGCCTGATAGGTGCCATCTGATTCAGAGCTTATTTTTTAATTGCTAAAAAGGCTTAATTTAAAAGCCATTCTGTAAGTACTTTCACTTAGTAAAGCACGCTCAAAATAAGCCAGTCTGACTATGCCACCGCGAGATCGAGTTTATTGAAGTACTCGGCAAGGCAGATTACGATTGCTGCTGTTATTCTATTATCGACGGCTATCATCTTTCACTTGATGCCAACTAGCTTCAATGGTAAGGATGCTGCTACCAGCAAATGCAAATACCAGTAGGTAAGCATCAAGGGAACCAAAAAGGATGCTGAAAAGCGCCTCAGCGAATTAATACACCAGCTTGGTAACGGACTTTCATTAAACCTAGTAAGGTTACCCCGGCAGAAGATTTGGAGAGGTGGCTTTTAGCAAAATTTCAGTTTTGTCTTGTATGTATCGCAATAGTGGCTTCCTGTCACAACAAGGGGACTACAAGTCAGCAAATCTCCGTGTCCCCTGTCGACCTTTTCCTTGATATTGCGCTCATATATCCAACTAATGAATGTCAAATTCAAAGTATCCTAGGTTGTCCTAAATTGGGATCTCCACGCTCACAGTTGTCCCTTCGCCTAGCTCTGACTCTATTGTTAGCTTGCCACCGATGAGTCGGGACCGCTCTTGCATCCCAGCAAGCCCAAGCTTGCCAATAGCGGCCAGGTCTTCTACCCTATCCGGCAACTTAAAGCCCTTGCCATTGTCTTTAACAGTTAAAACGACCTTATCATCGTTGAATTCTAGCATGATCCAGCATCTAGACGCCTCGGAATGCCGGCACACGTTCCTTAGTCCCTCTTGAGCGATACGGAATAGTATCAATTCTGTCTCGGGAGACAAACGCCGCACAGAGCCAGCATTACCCATGGCAATAGGTATTCCAAAGTGCTCCGTTAGCTCAGAGGTCAGCGATTGCAGCGCTGGCAGGAGACCCAGGTCATCCAGTACTGAGGGCCGCAGGTCCTGGCAAAAACGATGCACTCCATCCAATATCTCATCGGTTTGCTGTCTTACCCCCTCTAGGAATGTAATATCCTGCTGGGATAAACGGTCAGCATTACAAAGAAGGTTATCCAACTTGCGTGCAAGTACCACCAATTGTTGAGCTGTATCATCATGAAGCTCTCGAGCCATACGCCTCCGCTCTTCCTCCTGAGCTTTGGTAATCTGTTGCAAATAATAGCGTAAATTCTCTTGCATTCGCTTCTCTTGAGTGACATCTCTAGCGATACTCTGAAAACCCTTTGGCTCAGCATTACTGGAAATCAAGCTGGTGGCAAGCAGACATATTGCCTCTGAGCCATCTTTCTTAATTATCTTTTGTTCGTAGGGCATGGCTACTGGTTCATGTCTGGTTAACTTATCTTGCACCTCTCTTGCCAGGTGTAAGCTTTCGTCACTGAGAAATGACTTTATGTTCATCCCCAGTAACTCTTCCACAGGGTAACCGTTTAGTCTGGCAGCTGCCTTGTTTGCTGATTGAATGTTACCTTCCAAATCATAAACCCAAATGGCGTCATAGGCACCTTCGAACAAGCCCTTATAGCTTTCCTGCGACTCTCGCACTTCCTGGTTAGCTGTTTCCAATGCTGAAAGGGCTTGTTGGTAGCGATTCCTTTCCTTTCGAAACACATAGAACAACAAGTTCACAACAGCACCAATGGCAACAACACCAGCGCTTTCAAGCAAAGCATCGTCAGGGTGGGGAGAGATAAAAATGGCCCGGGGAAACATAATGGCACACATCACTGCTAAACTAGCTATACCTGCCCTTGTGCCAAGGAAAAAACTGGCATAAGCTACAGGAGCGAGGAGAAAAACTCGTTCTATAGCATGTCGACTTAGACCTGGGAATGGTAAATCTGTGCCTAGCGTCTGTTGCGAGTAGTGGAAGACTGTGACAATGGCAAACATTGCCGCCACAACCCAGAAATGGGGATTACGCACAACCTTTAGCACCCGGGCTGGTAGATATTGAGCCATCTGCGAAACAACCCTTAAGTATTCAAACTGGGCACAAATTAAGGAAGGTCTTCAAGCATCAACCAGCCTCTTCTTAGGCCGTATAATACGGCCTCAGTGCGCGAAGCTACACCCAGCTTGTTAAAGATGTGTCCCAGATGGACTTGAACCGTGCGTGGGCTAAGGAAGAGTTGCTCGGCAATATCCTTATTGCTTATGCCTTTGGCGGCTAACTTCAATACATCCACCTCGCGCTCACTCAGCGGCTCGGTTGCCTGTGCCTCAGTGCGACTGTTAGCCGGGGATGTTAGTCGTTCTATAACCCTGCGGGCAATTGTAGGATGGAGCACTGACTCCCCACTATTCACTGCCCGAATAGCATCAATAAACTGACTTCCCCGCACGTTCTTGAGCAAATAGCCAGCTGCTCCTGCTTCCAAGAGGGCAAAGATGTACTCCTCATTAGGATAGGCAGTGAGCACTAGCACCGCTACAGCCGGGTTAAGCTGCTTTATCTGCCTGGTAGCTTCTATGCCGTTAAGCTTGGGCATGGAGATGTCCATTATTACTACATTCGGACACAGCTTGGCAGTCAGCTCCACTGCTTCTTCACCGTCACCGGCTTCACCAACGACTTCCATGTCTGGTTGATGCTGTATAAGCTCACGAGTGCCTTCTCGCACTACGATATGATCCTCAGCGAGCAGAATCTTGGTCTTATCCATGACGCCCCAAGCTATTTCAATTGTTAATTGTAACTTACTTTTTTTAGAACTTCAATCGAGCATCCTGAATAGCCTTCTCTATTTCAGATTAGCTAGCTCCTTCCCTTCTACCTGGATGCTACAAGGAAGGATTATGCCGTTGTTTCTGAAATAGACTGCCTTTGTCATTTTAATATCTACCAAATTCTGAATTCCCTGACTATTACGGGTTCCAATTTATTCCTATCAACACTCCAACAGTGCCTCTATTTGTGCCACAATCTGTTCATTTTTGAAGTGGTTCATTGATATTGCTCCAGAGGGACAGGCGGCTGCACAGGTTCCGCAACCTTTACATAACGCAGTAATTACACTCGAACCCCTTTTACCATTATCTGACTTCAACTCAATTGCATTATACGGACACAAAGCAACGCAGATACCACACCCCGCGCATAGTCCCCTATCTACGCAAGCAGTTATAGCCTCGGGCCTCACGTAGCCCGTTCTCATAGGTACTGCTGCCTTTGCGGCAGCGGCACAACCCTGGAAGATAGCTTCAGTTACTTCTACTGGCCAGCGGGCTGAGCCACAGATATATATGCCATCGGTAGCGAATTCTACTGGTTGTAGTTTAAGATGCGCCTCAAGGAAGAAGCCCTCCTGGCCCAAAGGAACCTTGAGTATACTGGAAAGCACATCATTGTCATTGTGGGGAACAAGGGGAGTAGTAAGTACAACAGTATTACAAGGAAGCTCTAGTTCTTTTTGCCTTAGCTGATGATATACTTTTACTCCCTCAACCTTTCCATTTCCAACGACCTCAGGCGGTCTTGCCATATCATAACGGATGAATCTAACACCCGCCTCCTCGGCCTTCCGGTAGTAATCTTCGAAGTCTATTCCGTAAGTCATCAAATCACGATGTAGAATCCACACATTTGCTGCCGGGTTGTTTTCCTTGATGAGGGCAGCATTCTTTATTGCAGTCATGCAGCAGAATCGGGCGCAGTACGGTCTCTCAGGGGTGCGAGCGCCCACACAGTTGATCATTACAACGTTCTGTCCATTAACCTCGCCATCTTTTAGCTGCTTTTCCAGCTCCAGTTGAGTGAATACGCCAGCCATTTGCCCGTAACCATACTGGCCTACTGGTTTGAATTCTTCGGCCCCGACAGCAACTATGATTGTCCCCGCCTTAAGCTTGATCTCCTCACCTTCGTGGTCTAAGGTAACATCGTAATTACCTATGAACCCAGTTACTTCCTTGACCTTTACACTCAGGTAGGTTCTTATTTTATCATGCTCCTTCACCTGGCGTATCACAGGGGTAATTAAGTCCTTTGCATCCTTGTTAGTAGGGAACAGCTTATGAATACCCAATAGGTTGCCGCCAAGTTCCGCTTCCTTTTCCACCAGATTGACATCAAAACCTTGATGAGCCAGGTTTAGGGCTGCGGTCATCCCGGCTATGCCGCCACCGATGACTAGACAGGACGGCAGCACCTCTATCTCAATCTCTTCTAATGGCTCAAGTAGTCGAGCCTTGGCCACCGCTGACGCGACAAGTCCCTTGGCTTTTTCCGTAGCTTCGCTAGGGCAATCCATATGTACCCAAGAGCATTGGTCTCTTATGTTAGCCATCTCGAACAAGTATTTATTTAGCCCAGCTTCCACACAAATAGATCTGAAGAGTGCCTCATGCGTTCTGGGGGTGCATGAGGCCACTACAACCCGGTTAAGATTGTGTTCTCCTATTGCTTTCTTTATTGCTGAAGTTCCTTCCACAGAACAAGTGAATAAGTTGTGCTCGGCATGTACCACATTTGGCAGCTCTCTGGCGTACTCTACCACCCGGGGGACATCTATATAACCACCGATATTGCGGCCACAGTGACATACAAAGACACCAATGCGAACCTCAGGCATATCAAACACCTCCTGCTACAAAGCTAGGTATTTTAGCTGCTGTAGCTTCAGCAACTCTACCTGCCGCCGACGAACCTTGAACAACAGAGTCAGGTATATCTCTTGGACTATGAGCATATCCACAGGCAAAGATACCCAGTCTTGTGGTGTCGAGAGGAGAGAACAGCTTATCTGGAATCTCAGCAAACCCGTACTTGTCTAGACTTATGCCCAATATGCTAGCTAATTCTTCAATGCCTTTAGACGGAACCAAAGCTTGGGAAAGAATCACCAACTCTGCCTCAAAAGCCTTCGTTTCACCGGTAGTAGTGTCCTCATACCAGATGATCGGGTTCCCATCAGCGGTACTGAGATCAATTCTCCCAGGGCGACCTCTGATATATGTTATGTTGTATTCTTCCTTAGCTCTGGTAACATATTCCTGAAACCGTTTCCCCGCCGCTCTCAAATCTATATAAAATATAGTAGACTTTGTCCCGGGATGATGTTCATAGGCTAGTATGGCTTCCTTAGTAGCATGCATACAGCATACGCTGGAGCAATATGGCATGTTCTTGAAGTCGCGGGAGCCAACACACTGGATGAAGGCTATATTGGACGGAATCTTGCCATCTGAAGGGCGCTTGAGTTCACCGTATGTAGGACCAGAAGCTGATGTTAGCCTTTCATACTCAATAGCAGTGATAACATTGGCTATCCTTCCATAACCATATTCCCCAAGTTTTGAAATGTCGTAAAAGTCGAAACCAGTGGCTAGGATAATGGCACCGACATTCAGTCTCAGGAATTCCTCCTTCATTTCGTGGTTTATAGCCTTAGCCTGGCAAACCTTTTCGCATTCCCTGCATCCAGAACAGCCGCCACAGTTCAGGCACCTCTTTGCTTCCTCTATCGCCATTTCTGCGCTGAGACCAAGGTTCACCTCTCTAAAATCGGTTAACCTCTCCTCAGGGGCCAGGGTAGGCATAGCCACGCGACTTCTCCTCTCTTTGCCTCTCAAGTCTATATCCTCAATGGTTATAGTAGGAAGTGGTTCTTGTTCAGGTGGAATCATCTCGTCTTTCAGATAGCTGTCAATGGCGATGGCTGCTCTATGTCCTGCTGCTATAGCCTGCACTACGGTGGCTGGCCCAAGCACAGCATCTCCGCCAGCGAATACCCTAGGCACACTGGTAGCCAGACTCTTACCGTCAACTACCAATGTCCCTCTGGGCGATACCTGAAATTTACTATCCTCAGGAAGCAACGCGAGGTCGGGGCTCTGCCCAATGGCTAGGATAACCGCGTCCACGTCTATAGTAAACTGCGAGCCTTCTATAGCTATAGGTCGTCTCCTACCGCTGGCATCAGGCGCCCCAAGTTCCATCTGAATACACTCCATACCTGATACTCTTCCATCTTCTCCCAAAATTCTTACCGGGGTAACTAGGTATTGAATTTTAATCCCCTCGTGCTCAGCCTCCACTATCTCTTCTTCATTTGCTGGCATCTCGCGTCTGGATCTACGATATACGATGGTTACTTCTCTGGAGCCGAGCCGAAGAGCTGTTCGAGCAGCATCGATGGCTACATTACCGCCGCCGACTACTGCTATCTTTTCTCCTGGTGCAACTTTCTTCCCAAGGTTGACATCTCTTAAAAAGGAGATACCGTGATATACGCCTTCAAAGTCCTCGCCGGGAATATCAAGATTGGCACTTTTATGGGCTCCTACGCCGATAAAAATCGCCTTGTAACCCTCTTGCCACAGGTCATCTAGTGTTAGACTATTTTTACCCACGGGACTGTTAAGCCTTATCTCCACTCCAAGCTTCTTGATGTCCTCGATTTCCCTTTTAAGTATTTCCTTAGGCAGACGATACTCAGGGATACCCACTGCCAACATACCACCAGGAACAGGCAATGCCTCGAAAATGGTCACTCCATAGCCCATGAGAACTAGATCATTAGCCGCAGTTAAGCCAGCCGGACCAGAACCAACAACAGCCACCCTCTCATCTCGAGTCCGGGGGGCAGGTGCTATCTCCTCTGTTCTCGTATCCAGTTCATAGTCAGCCACGAATCGTTTCAGAGCAGCGATAGCAAGTGGTTCATCCACTTTCCCACGATTACACTCTGCCTCACACGGGTGAGTGCATACCCTACCAACGGTAGCTGGTAGAATAACCTTTTGTCTGATGAGATGAAAGGCCTCCTTAAACTTGCCTTGAGAAATGAGAGCAACATATCCCTGGATATCCAGGCCCACAGGACAGGCTGCCTTACAAGGAGCTGTTCCCTTTTTGTCAATGACATAAATGTTAGGAATAGCTTGGGCAAACGGCTTATATATTGCTTTCCTGTTGCCCATTCCCTGGTCGAATTCGCTTTTCAGTTCGACTGGGCAAACTTGGGCACATTCGCCACAACCAGTACACTTGGTCTCATCAACATATCTGGGTTTCCTCAGTACATCGACTTCGAAATTACCCAACTCACCTTCCACCGTAGCAACTTCGGAGTAACTCAACACCGTGATGTTCCGGTGTCTATAACACTCGATCATCTTAGGGGCGAGGATGCACATGGCACAATCATTGGTAGGGAATGTCTTGTCTAACTGAGCCATCCTCCCGCCAATGCTAGGCGAATTTTCTACAAGATAGACATGAAAGCCCATATTCGCCAGATCAATAGAAGCCTGAATGCCGGCTATTCCACCACCTATTACAAGAACAGAATTACTCATTGCTTTCACCCTCCAAAGCATTTGCCACCAGGTTCACCATATCCATAACCTCAATCTCAATATCCGGTCCCTTTTCTTCCGCCTTGTTTACCATGGCACATCTGAAGTGAATTTGACATTTAGGGCAGGTGGTTATAAGGGTATCAGCACCAGTAGCTTTTGCCTCAAGCAATCTCTCAACTCTTATCTGCTTGGAATATGAGTCACAGTTGGTAAAGGCGCTGGTGCCGCAGCAAAGAGATTCCTCCCTGCTCTGTTCCATTTCAACTAATTCTATGCCTGGGATGGCCTGGATTACTTTCCTAGGCGGCTCATAAACCCCCAGGTGCCTCCCCAATCTACATGGATCATGGTAGGTTACCTTTTTCTTGCTCTCTTTAAACCTCAGGCCATCTTTTTCTATAGCCTCAGACAAAAACTCGCTAATATGCTGCAATTCGCAGTCAATCTCTACGTAATTAGGATAATCCTCCTTAAATGTGCGGTAGCATTCGGGACAGGAGAAGATTATCTTTTCCACCCCCGCCTCCCTTATCATCGCTGCGTTCTGCTCAGCTAGTTTCTTAAAGGTATCCAGATCGCCAGTCCAGAGAATATCATGCCCACAGCATTTCTCGTTGGGAAGAAGCATCGGTTCTATCCCTAAGAAATTGAGTATTCTTAAGCTTGCTTTGGCAATATCGGTGACTTTGAACCCGAGATCTTCGAAGATAGGGTCGAAGTAGGGGGCACAACCAACCCAAAACAGAACCTCACTCTGGTCAGAGGTTCGGTATCCATTAGACAGCCATTCCAGTCTCCTCTGTTCTACACCAGGATTTGACATGAGTCGAATTAGAGATTGTATGGTGCCAGAATGAGCGCACTCCCCATGTTCGCCATTGCTCGAGGCTATGGCTCTCATCTTCTGGATGAAGAGAGGATAGTTGACATCAGAGGGACATTTGGGTTGGCAGGCACCGCAGGTTAAGCAAGAAAACAACTCTTTATTGTGAACCAAATCATCTTCAAGTCCTAAAAGTGCATCTTCTACCATCAATCGCGGAGAGTAAGCCGGGTCATATCGGGAAATTGGACATATACTCGAACATTTGCCGCACTCCAGACAGTAGAAAGTCTTAGTTTCCTTGATGATGTCGTCCAAGTTCATACTGTTGCCTCCTCTCTCGCCCTTTTGATAGGTGAGGGGCCTAGCTTTTTAAGCTGCTCAACCATCTCATCAATTACTCGGGCAAATATTACGCCCTCAGAGGCAGATATCATCTCACGCCTCAACCGCTCATCCTCTAAGCCAAGGGTATGAACCAAATTCTTCAGTTTTTCGAACATTACATCGCACTTCACCGGACCGTTGAGATAATGGCAGTCTGCATAGTGACAACCAGCAATTAACACCCCATCAGCACCTCCCTCGAAAGCTTTGAGGGCATATATAGGGTTTACCATCCCGCTGCACATAACCCTTATTACGCGCACATTTGGTGCATAATGGATGCGACTTGTTCCAGCGAGATCAGCCGCGGCATAAGTGCACCAATTGCAGGCAAAAGCTATGATTTGAGGTTCAAACTCATTCATCTTATACCTCCGTTAAAGCCTCGACCATGCTGACTATCTGTTCCTGAGTGAAATGCCGGATTGACATAGCACCTGTTGGGCAAGCAACAGCACAGGCACCACAGCCCTTACACAATGTCTCATTTATAGTGGAAACCCAACGTCCGTCTGTATGAATGACCCGAGGAGCATGAAAATCGCATATTTCTTCGCACCGTCCACAGCCCAGACAGCGTGTTTCATCTACCTGCGCTACAGCAGACTCAAGCGTGATTCTACCTTTGCTTATCAGAGACAAGACTTTGGCTGCTGCTGCCGAGGCTTGAGCTACAGTATCAGGAATATCCTTCGGGCCTTCACAACAGCCAGCAATAAAGATACCATCGGTTGGCGTAGCTACGGGGTCAAGCTTTACATGTCGCTCTAAGAAGAAACCATCTGTCCTTCGGTTGAGAGTAAAGATCTTGGCGACTTGCTCTGCATCTGAACGTGCCTCCAGGGCTGTGCATAGTATAACCATATCTACAGGAACTCGTATCAGGCTCCCTAGCACAGTATCCGCACACAAAACAATCAGCTTGCCCTTTTCCTCCTCAGTTATGGCACGGTCAGTGACCTTAGCTACTTTACCTCTTATGAAAGTAACCCCTTCCTTAGAAACACGCTTGTAGAATTCTTCATATCCTTCTCCGAAACAGCGCATATCAATGTACATCTCATACACTTGAGCATTGGTAAACTCTTTTATCAGATGGGCGTATTTGAGCCCATACATGCAACAAACACGTGAGCAATACTCGTGATAGTTCTGGTCACGACTTCCGACGCAGTGTATGATAGCCACACTTTCTGGCTCCCGACCATCTTTGAGCATAATCCTACCCCCCGTTGGTCCGGCGGCACAGGTTATCCTCTCAAACTCCAGCCCGGTTATCACATTGTCATACTTCCCATATCCATATCGAGGTATCACGCTGGGGTCAAAGACATCATAGCCAGTAGTCACGATAATTGAGCCCACCTCGAATTCAACGATTTGGTCAGTCTGATTGAGAAGCGTCTCTGGAGTTATAGCTCCCGCTTCACAGAACTTCATACAGGCTCCACATTTCTTGCCCCCTGATTGAATAAAAGCACAGTGGTCTGCATCTACTGTCGCCAGATTGGGTATAGCTTGAGCAAATGGGATGTAAATTGCCTTTCTCTTTGCTAAGCCCATCTCAAACTCACTATCCACCTTCCATGGGCATTTCTCCTCACATACACCACAGCCGATACATTTGCTCTCGTCTATATGCCGCGCTTTCTTCCTGACCCGTACCTTAAAATTGCCTATAGAACCTGACACCTCTTCTACTTCACTGTAAGCTAGGAGCTCAATAAAAGGATGCCGCCCTACATCAGCCATCTTAGGGGTAAGGATGCATTCAGAGCAATCCAAAGTAGGGAAGGTTCTATCAAACTGGATCATATGCCCGCCGATGGAGGGTTCTCTCTCCACTAAGTAGACTTTATGCTCGCCATTAGCAATATCCAAAGATGCCTGTATACCAGCGATGCCACCACCCACTACCAAAACATCGGGATTAAACGGCGCTTCCTTGACCTCCAGTGGCTCGTTCCAGTAGACCCGTCTCACAGCGGCCCTTACTATGTCCTTTGCTTTCTCGGTAGCTATGTTTTTGTCGTCGTGAACCCAGGAGCAAAGTTCCCGAATGTTTGCTTGTTCATATAGGTAGGGGTTTAGTCCAGCGTCCTGGCAAACTTGGCGGAAGGTAAGCTCGTGCATTCTTGGTGAACAAGAAGCAACAACTATCCGGTTAAGTCCCAGGTCCTTGATATCTTCTTTGATCAGCGCTTGCCCTGGGTCAGAACACATATATCTGTAATGGCGGGACACCACTACTGAATCCAGATTGGCGGCATATTCAGCTACCTCTTCTACATCCACTGTGCCAGCGATATTTAACCCACAATGGCAAATATAGACTCCAATTCTCTTGTGCTCATTTCTGTTCATATCTATCTCCTTATGGTTACATCGCCTCCTTGACCAATTCTACGATATCCTTAACTACAACAGTCTCACCTTTATCTACTGTTAACTGGCTATCCTTAAACATAGACATGCAATAGGGACAGGCAACAGCTAGTACTTCAACTCCTAAATCTATAGCCTGTTCCAGCTTGATATCAGAAAATCTTTGTCCCTTTTCTGTGTCCATCCAAAGCCTACCTGCCCCTCCGCCACAGCAGATGCTATCCTCCCTATTGTCTGGAAACTCAACTAACTCCAGACCTGGTATACTTCTTAAAACTTCTCGAGGCTCCTCATATATGCCGTTATGACGCCCAAGGTAGCATGAATCGTGATAGGCGACTTTTATATGTAGCTCTTTAGTGAACTCCAGTTTATGGTCCTTGATAAGCTGTAATAGATACTGAGTAGAATGGATTACCTCAATAGAGTCGCTTCCAAGCTCGGGGTATTCATTTTTAAAAGTGTGATAGCAGTGAGGTGAACTGACGAGAATCTGCTTAACCCCATTTTCACTGAAAGTAGCAATGTTCTTTTGAGCTAGACTCTGGAACAGGCTTTCGTTTCCTGCTCTACGGACTGCCTCTCCGCAACATGTTTCGTTGGTGCCTAGGATGCCAAAATCTACGCCTACCTTGTTGAGGATAGTAGCAGTTGCTGTAGCTATACCCTTTATGAGAGGATCATAGCAAGGTAGGCAGCAGGGAAAATACAGCAGATCGGTACCTTTGGTGAATGTCTTTACGTCCATGTCTTTGGCCCAATCCGCTCGTTTCTCCTCCGCCTCGCCCATCGGATTGCCTGTACCGGCAATGCTTTTCAATGCGATTTGGAGTGAACTAGGCGCCTTACCTACACCCAGCTCCATCACAGTTCTACGTATGGCCTTTACTACATCTATTAACTGCACACCCCGAGGACACTGGTTAACACAAGCCCCGCAGGCAGCACATAGCCAAATGCCTTCATCTTCAAAATCAACTACACCCAATTGCGCCTCATGAATCACTTTATGTATAGAGAAATCCCTCACCAAACCCCAAGGACAACTACCAGTACAACAGGCACACTGGTAACATAACTGGAAGGTTTCGCCACCTTCGTCCAGTAGGACGTCTACTGCTTCTCTGTAAGGAGTCTTCACTAACATATTAAGCTCCCTAACAAAAAATTTTATAGCTATGGAGCTGCCACAATAGCTTGACTAAGCTCTCTTTGCCAGCCCTAGCACTCTGGGCGTTATAATCTCACTAGGCTCAGCGGGCTCAACCTGCAGAACCTGCAAGCGTTCCACCCAGCCCTTGGCCAGAAGATCGTCAGCTGCTGCATATCCCATCCCGGCAGGACATTCGACCTGCACTATAAGGTCGAAAACACCATCCAGCTGCTCAATGGATTGCACCTCGGGTAAAGTTATCAAGTCTCTCAAGACATCCTCATAACCATTTCTGCAAGCTTCCTGATTTACGTTGATCATCAAGTAACGTTTCGTTGCCATTTTTTCACCTCCTTTCCTATTGCAATATTCAAGTCGATATACCGGCAGTTCCATGACTACCCCGCGACTCATGAATTAATCTTTTAATCCTTAAGCGCTCCTCAACAGTGAGCTCTCCGAAACTACCGGGCGACCCGGGGATTAACCTTTCAAGCCTTACAAGCTCGTCAGCAGTGAGCCTTTCATAATCCCAGGGTTTGAAAGGCTCAACCTTGAGGATGCAGAACTTTTTGACCCATTTGTTGGGTAGTATTTTGTTAGCGACGAAGATCACCCTCATAGGAGCTGTAACCTTCACCAAGAGGTTGTATGTACCGCTGATTCGCTCGATGGAATCTACCTCAGGCACGGCTTTCAAGTCTCTCAGCACATCCTGATAATAATTTCGGTAGAACTCTTCCGCCACAGTGATCATAAAATAACCCTTTGTTGCCATTCTCTTTGCCTCCTTTCTTGACATGAGCTTCGCTGAAAAATCTCAGGACTAGCTCTGTCTCTATTTCTAGCTTATCACCTTGCCTGATACATGCCATCTGATTCAGAGCTTAATTTTGACTGCCGAAAAGGCTTAATTTAAAAGCCATTCTGTAGGTACTTTCAATTAGTAAAGCACACCCAAAATAAGCCAGCGTGACTACTGGGTAAGCGTCAAGGGAATCAAAAAAGGATGCTGAAAAGCGCCTCAGCGAATTAATACACCAGCTTGACAACGGTAATTTCATTAAACCTAGTAAGGTTACCTTAGCAGAATATTTTGGAGAGGTGGCTTAGAGAATACGCCTCGGCTAACCTTGCTCCCAGGACTGCCGAATGATACGAGTTAACAGTTCGCTGTCACCTTATACCAGCACTTGGGAAAATACCACTGACCGGACTAAAGTCCGAGCATATTCAGCGTTACCAGTCTGAAAATCTGTCCCGTGGACGGGTTGACGGTAAAGGCGCTCTCAGCCCTCGCCGAGAAAATATCACATTACCTGCGAGAGTATTATCAACGCAAAGGCTCGATGGATAGTCCTTTGGAATGTTCCAGCTTCGCCACGAGCGAGAGCATAAGTTATTGACAAACCTTGATGAATACTCGATTCACTGATTTTGCCCCTGTATCTCTAAGTTCCAGTCGAATACATTGGCATTGCACGATATAGCGGATTGTTCAGTCCAGAAGTGCCCACTTTGTACCGATAACATTTACCATAATTATGGAGTTATCGCGAGGATGCTTAATTGGCCAGAGGACATTCGCTGCATCTTCCCTCTCGGCAGTAATTCCTGAAGATGTGAATGAGCCCTTGCTGATAACAGGCAGTAAAATCAAAGGGTTCTTCAAAGCCAAGCTGCTTCTTCATATGCCGTGTTATACAATTCTCAGTCAATTTGGGATAATTACGGTAAAGCTCTATAGCGTTCTCTGTTAGCTTCGCCTCATTAGCTAATTCTCCCCAGGAGAAAGTAAATGGCAATATCACGTTCACTACAATTTCACCTGCTTTGCTATTTCCCAAAAGAGCCGATATCTTTGTTTTACTTCTGACATCAAAATCAAAATGGTCCTGCCAGTAGCCATCGCCAGCCACGGTCAAACCGTTCTCCAGCACGCGGTGCCCACCAGGCAGAGGTGCTTCCTTCACTAGCTGCAGTATCCCTGCTAACAGTTTTCCTTCGCAGTAACGCTCAAGAAGGTAGCCCTGGGCGACAATGCGTCGCACTGGAGAATTGTTGGGGTATATGTGCGAGAGGTTCCAGTCACCTTCCTTCATGGTTTTAACTTTTTTACCCACCGACTGCCATATTTGCTCCAATTTCTGGACTTCTTTTTCCCTGGCAAACTTTCCTTGCCATCTTTGAGAAGGTAATAACCCGGCTGTGCCTAACAACAAAGCTTGCTTTAGGGCCAAGCCTTCTCTGGATTCGATGGAATTGAGGGGCATTCTGTCAGCAAGGTCTTCAAAGGGCTTTGTGTTTTTGGCATAACCCAGAGCCCTCATTATGCCTCGGAAAAGCACCTGCCCTGCCTCCTCCCCAGCACTCAGCGCTCTGATTGCTGGGCGAAGAATCTCGGTTTGGAAATACCTCGCCTTCTGCTTAAACCTTTCTTCACCGGCAGTGTTCAATAGCTTTACTAAAGTTTGCCTATCCATGTGGTCCAGTATCTGGGAACAAGGAAGCTGCCGGTAGGGCAGCAAATAAGCTTGATGCCGCAATGCCTTCGCCAGACATAGCACGGGAACTGGCTTGCCGCTTTTTAGTAATGTAGCTGAGTTACAATCATGCCACATAACGACATGAAGGATGACATTATTATATTCGGCATCAGCATGATGCTCATGGCTATACCAATCGCTGGATTTAACGTGAACCTCTATATCCCCTTTCGTCAAATGAGATTTATTTACAATAACTGCGTCCCGAAAATCGGGGCCGTTATCACCATTAGCCCTTCCAGGATAGATTACACTGACTAGCTCGTCTTCGGCGGAGGTCAGCTCCTTTCCCATCACTCGTTGCCATATTAGAGTTACTTGCTTTTCCGAGAATTTTATCCGATTACGTGTAATCATGGCACAAAAAAATTACCTGTCTCTTTATATCAATTGTTTAAACCTTAGAGCATTGCTCACAATATTTCCTCTTGTCCTTAGAGAAACCGTAGCAGCCAACCTTAATTTGATTCATCATGCTTCTTTTCAGCTTTGTAAGTAAAGCCACTACGCTCAGCAACTATGCTGAGCAAGGTAGCCGATGCCCCGCGAGGTTGATACATCCCCTTTTCCCATTCACTGATCGTTTGCTGCCGCGTGCCTAATTCCTCGGCTAGCTTCACTTGAGTTAAGTTCAGGTGTTGCCTCAGCGCCCGAACCTCCTCTTTACTCCATTGTCTTTTCCTCTTTTTTCTTCGCTCCATCTATCCAAAATTATACACGGTTTAGTGTAATAATTCAAGAAAAATTTGCCAAATTTTAGTAAAAACCTCTTGCATTTTTGGGTTTTCTTGATATAATACAAATTTAGCAATCTCAAGGGTAGAGTGCTAAAGTAAACCTAGGAAAGGAGGAAACATGGCTAAAATCGAGCCTTTGGGAGACAGGGTAGTGATAAAACCCACGCCCAAGGAAGAAGTAAGCAAAGGAGGGATAGTTTTACCGGATACAGCCAAAGAGAAGCCCCAGGAGGGGAAAATTATTGCTGTCGGTCCAGGGAGGTTGACTGAAGATGGCAAGCGTATTGCCATGGAGGTAAAGAAGGGAGACAAGGTTATTTATTCCAAATATGCTGGCACCGAGTTTAAGCTAGATGATGAAGAGCTGGTTATCATGCGTGAGGGTGATATTCTGGCCAAGATGAATTAAGAAAAGGAGGTAAGCGAATGGCAAAACAAATCATTTTCGGCGAAGAAGCAAGGAAATCATTAAAGAATGGCGTAGATACTCTGACTGATGCTATCAGGGTGACTCTGGGACCACGCGGGCGGCCTGTAGCACTGGATAAGAAATGGGGTGCTCCTTCTGTTCTCAACGACGGCGTTTCCATAGCCAAGGAAATAGAGTTACCCGACCCCTTTGAGAATATGGGGGTGCAGCTAGTAAAGGAAGCAGCCACTAAAACTAACGACCAATGTGGCGATGGCACCAGTACATCCACTATTATAGCCCAGGCTATTATTAATGAGGGCTTCAAGAACATCGCTGCTGGAGCTGATTCCATGGCTCTAAAGCGCGGGATTGACAAAGGGGTAGAAGATTTAGTTGATGAGCTCAAGAAATTGTCCATACCGGTGGCTGGTAAGGAGCAGGTAGCTCAGGTAGCCGCTATATCAGCCATTGACCCGGAAATTGGCAATTTGATTGCTGACGTTATGGAAAAGGTGGGCAAGGACGGTGTTATCACCGTTGAAGAAGGCAAAGGGCTGCAATTCGAGACTGAATATGTTGAAGGAATGAAGTTCGACCGCGGCTACATCAGCCCTTATTTCATCACCAACGCCGAACAAATGAGGGCAGAGCTAGAAGACCCCTGCATCCTCATCACTGATAAGAAGATTTCCGCCATAAACGAAATATTGGCGCCTCTGGAAAAGATTGTTCAAGTATCCAAGAATCTGGTCATTATCGCTGAAGATGTGGAAGGCGAATCCCTGGCTACGTTAGTGGTTAATAAGCTGAGGGGCACTTTATCTCCCCTGGCGGTTAAAGCACCCGGCTTTGGCGACAGAAGAAAGGCCATGCTTCAGGATATAGCCGTTCTTACCGGAGGCACTGTTATATCTGAAGAAGTTGGCAGGAAATTAGATTCGGTGACCGTGGAGGATTTAGGGCGAGCCAGAAGGGTGATTACTGATAAAGATAACACCACAATTGTTGAAGGCAAGGGCGAAGCCAAAGATATTGAGGCTCGAATCAAGCAAATCAGGTCTGAGATTGATATAAGCACCTCGGATTATGACAAGGAGAAATTACAGGAAAGACTGGCTAAATTAGCAGGCGGCGTGGCAGTGATTAAAGTGGGTGCGGCCACAGAGACGGAGCTCAAGGAAAAAAAGCACCGTGTGGAGGATGCCTTGTCGGCTACTCGAGCTGCTGTGGAAGAAGGTATACTGCCTGGTGGTGGTGTTGCTCTGCTCAATGCCTTGCCGACCTTGAAGAAGCTCAAATTGAAGGGAGATGAGGCTACTGGTCTAGCTATATTGACACGAGCTCTGGAAGAGCCTCTGAGGTGCATCGCTGAAAATAGTGGCCGGGAAGGCTCAGTTGTGATAAATGCCATAAAGGGAAGCAAGCCCGGCATAGGCTACGACGCCCTCAAAGACGAACTAGGTGTAAATATGGTAGAAAGGGGCATTGTAGACCCTCTCAAGGTCACCAGGAGCGCTCTCCAGAATGGTGCGAGCATTGCCACTATGATTCTGACTACGGAGTCCCTGGTAACCGACATTCCTGAGAAGGAAAAGACGCCGGCGATGCCGCCAGGCGGAGGATACGAGGGCATGATGTAGCCTCTGTGGCTGGAATTCAACTAAATTCAACAGAAGCAGAAAGAACCCCGACTTGTCGGGGTTCTTTCTGTATAATATTAGAGCTTAGGCAATTGCCTTAAAGCCTTTTCCTTGATGAGACTATCTTGCTTAACAGGTCCTGTTACAGCTAAATTAAGCCCGCTATCGGTTAGAATCTCCTCGGCCACTTCTTTTATCTCATCTGTGGTAATGGCGTCCACAATAGAAATAACGTCGTCTATGTCCAGGATTTGGCGCATCAATATTTCCTGGCTACCGTACCATAACGCTACATTTCGGCTATCCTCAAACCGTAAATGCAATCTTCCCTTCGACAATTCCTTGGCCCTGGTAAGCTCACTGGTGGTAATTCTCTGTTTAATCTTGGATAACTCTTCGAGGATAGCAGCAACAGCAATCTCCACCTTCTTAGGGTCAACGCCGGCATAGATAGTAAGTGCCCCCGAGTTAAGGAAGTGATCAGTAGAACTGTATATATCGTAGGCCAGTCCCCTGTGCTCTCGTATCTCCGTAAATAGGCGGCTGCTCATGCCACCACCAAGTACTGTGTTAAGCAAGTCAAGCGTAAAGCGTCGCGGGTGGGAGTAAGAAAAGCCGTGAACAGCGAGGCAAAGATGCGCTTGCTCGATGTCCCTGGGCTCGATACTCAACCTGGCTTCTGTTTGGTTGTCATCGGTTATATAGCCAGTCGATAGCTTTCCATCAGCCCATTTGTTAAACAGGGGCTCGATTTGATCCATCGCCTCCTCATGCTGGATGTTGCCAGCAATGCTAAGCACGGTATTACTGGGTATATATCTGCGAGCAATGTAATTTAATAGTTGCCTCCTTGTTATCGAAGACACAGTCTCCTTATATCCAATGACATCACGCCCCAGGGGCTGCTCTGGCCATAACAATTCGTCTATGAGCATGTTTACCCTTTGCTGAGGAAGGTCCAGGTTCATATTGATTTCCTCCATGATGACCGGGCGCTCTTGCTCTATTTCTTTGTTATCAAAGCGGGAATTGAGCAAGAGGTCAGATAGCACGTCGAGGGCAATTGGAAAGTGGGAATCAGCAACCTTACACCAGAAGATAGTTACTTCCTTGTCTGTGCCACCATTGATTATGCCACCAACGCCTTCAATATCTTGAGTTATCTCCTTCGACGTTGGTCGCCGCTGTGTGCCTTTGAAGAATAAATGCTCGGCGAAGTGGGAGATACCCGCCTCCTCAATACTTTCGTAACAGGAGCCAGCGCCTACAAGAATGGCAAGGCATACTGAGCGGCTGTGGGGCATGGTACTGGTGATAACCCTCAAGCCATTATCAAGCACAACCTTGTTGTACATCGCCATGAATTTTACTTTGCTTTTCTGTTGCCGGTCAATGAAACTTTGCTGCTTCCTGGGAAGTAGTTGAGGATAATATCATTAAAGTAGAGCTCAGTCTAAGCCATGGAGCTAGTTTTACGTATAGAGTCTTGGATAATTATGCCTTTCGGAAGGGATGAATAAAACTCGAACTTGTTTCTAATTTGGCCTCTTATGCTGTGTTTAGCCTACTTTTTTCTTATAAACCTGTCCATTCTTCTCAGCGCTTCCTCGATGTCAGGCAGCGAAGTAGCGTAACAGCAGCGGACAAAACCTTCACCGTATGGTCCAAAAGCAGTGCCCGGGACTACAGCAACTTTTTCCTCCAGTAGCAGCTTTTCGGCAAACTCTTCTGAATTCATTCCAGTAGATTTTATAGAAGGAAATGCATAGAAAGCGCCTTTGGGCTCGAAACAGGGCAAACCAATTTCATTCAATCTCTTGACCATAAGGCGGCGGCGTCTGTTGTATTCTTGGACCATCTTTTCGACCTCGCTCTCACCGTTTCTCAGGGCCTCGATGGCTGCCATCTGCGCCATCGTTGGGGCACTGAGCATGGTGTATTGATGGATTTTTGTCAGGGCTTGGATGAAACGGCGTTCGGCTGCCACATAGCCAATACGCCAACCAGTCATGGCATGAGATTTGGAAAATCCGCTAATCAGGATGGTACGTTCCATCATTCCACGAAGGCTGGGGAAACAAACATGCTCCGTTCCGTAGACTAAACGAGCATATATCTCATCAGATATTACCAGTAAGTCATGTGTTTTAGCCAGCTCGGCAATAGCGTCAGCCTCTTTTTTGGGAATGACTGCGCCAGTGGGATTTGCTGGGTAACCTATTAAAATAGCCTTTGTCTGCTTCGTGATCCTGGCTTCAATATCGGTTGCCCTGATGACAAAGTTGTTTTCTTCGTTTGTGGGAATAAGAATAGGTGCGCCACCAGCCAGAATGATGTCGGCAGGGTAAGCTACATAGCAAGGGTTGGGAATTATGATCTCGTCACCGGGATTGATAATTGCTCTCAGAGCAAGGTCTAATCCTTCACTACTTCCTGCAGTAATAAGAATTTCGTGCTCAGGATGATAGCTCACCCCATAACGAAGCTCCAGGTAGCTGGCTAATTCCTGGCGTAGTTCCGGCATGCCCGAGTTCGAGGTGTACATGGTGTAGCCTTTTTCTAGGGAATAGGTGCCTGCCTCCCTGATATGCCAGGGAGTAACGAAATCAGGCTCACCGATGCCAAGCGAGATAACGTCTTCCACGGAGGAAAGCAGGTCGAAAAACTTCCTGATGCCCGATGGGGGGAGGGTATCCACCTTTTGTGAAATTAGGTTATCCCGGGCTTTGGTTGGAGCGGACTTTGTGTTTAGCATGTTATGGCGTTATTGGTAAACGTTTATTTATTTCCTTAGGAAGGTGAAAAGTTTCCCCGTTCTCCTTGTATCGTTTGAGAAGGAAATGGGTGACGGTGCTTTGTACCTGCTCTAGAGGAGCTAGTTTCTCCGCGACAAAACTGGAAATTTCCTGCATAGTTTTGCCTCTCACTAATATAGCCAGGTCATAGGTGCCTGAGACTAGATATGCAGAATGCACTTCGGGAAATTGATAGATGCGCTCAGCAATGGCATCGAAGCCAACACCGCGTTGTGGTGTTACTCTGACTTCGATTAAAGCCCATACCTCTACCTCACCTAATTTAGGCCAGTTTATTATGGCTTTATATTTCAGAATGCTCCCATCCTTCTCAGCCTGCCTAATTAATTTTTCTACCTCACGGACAGGTTTATCCACCATGGTGGCAATCTGTTCCGGAGTTGCCCGGGCATTCTGTTCCAGAATTTCAAAAATCTCTTTCATGAGTTCTCCTTAAAGCATCAACTTGCATTCACAAATTCGCCGAAGGTGATTTCCCAATGAGCAAGCAAAAAGCAACATGAGTGCAACAATGCAAAATGAAGATTGCAAGTTGCAGAAGTCAAAATTATTTCCCCCTAACTTTCGCGGTTATTACAGATTTTGCAATAATTTTGGTCAATTCATCAGCTCTATTCAGTAAAGGTTGTAAATCACTCCTTGGAATTAGCTCAACTCTCTCCGCTAGCTTAAGCCAATATAATGACTCTCGTGATTCCTTCAACACAAGTTGCATCTTATGTATGAAATCTGCTTTGCTTTCTGCCCCACATGCTTCTTCATAATTCGCCCCAGCAGACCCACTAGCTCGCGTCAGTTGGTTTGCTATATACCTTCCCACCGCAGTTTTATTAAGTTTAACTGTCAATTTAATGCCACTTGCTGCAAAGTCTAATAAACGCTCCGATAAATCTTTCCTTTCAATCTGCATTTTTCAATTTGCATTCTGCATTTTGCCTTGAGCTATTTACTTATCAATTCAACAGCAGACCATTGGTCATCTGTTTCATTGTAACACAGTTCAAATAGATTGCCATCCTCAGTAACAACTCTGAATAGCCTTTTGCCTGGTTCCTGCCAGGCTTTTTCTATTGACTTTATTCTAAGTTCCTTTTCTTGCCAGACAAAAGACCGTGGTTCTTCAGCATAGACATGGCCTGAATAGCATTGCACCTTTATCTCCATATTTTGCCCCGACATACTATAAGATTTAATTAAACGACAGATCGTTGGTCACCCGGCTCATTATAATACAGTTCAAGTAGTTTACCATCCCAGTAACAACTCTGGAGCTTGTCGTAAAATTGACAAACGTGATACGCTAAAGTAGTATCAGAAGGGACGAAAGATGAAAAGGGATTTGCTCTCGATAGCCGACCTTGACCGTAAGGAAATCGAAAACCTTATAGAGCAAGCCCGGCGTATGAAACAAGAAGGGACACCGCCTCTCCTTTCAGGCAAAACCTTAGCTTTCCTCTTTGTAAAGCCTTCTTTGCGAACCAGGGTCAGCTTCGAGATAGCTATGTCTCAGCTAGGCGGACACGCTATCTACCTATCTCCGGAAGAGGTAGGCATGGGCAAGCGAGAGCCAGCGGCTGACATAGCTCGAGTGCTCAGCCGCTATGTCGACGGCATTGCCGCTCGTACATTTTCCCAGGAGACTGTGCAAATTCTCGCTGACAATTCTTCTGTGCCTGTAATTAATGCTCTTTCCAACCTGGAACACCCCTGCCAGGCTCTTTCCGACCTTTTTACCATCTATGAAAAGAAAGGGAGGCTTCCTGGCTTGACTTTAGCATTCATTGGCGATGGCAATAATGTGGCCAATAGTTTGCTTCTCTCTTCCTGCCTGGTGGGCATGAATTTCCACTTCGCCTCTCCACCAGGCTACGAGGTTAAGGAAGAGGTACTGAATCAAGGAAAGGAATTCGCTGCTCTTAGTGGCAGCCAGGTTAAGCTAACCAGTGACCCTTATGAAGCAGCCAAAGGCGCTGATATAGTATATACTGATGTGTGGGCTAGCATGGGACAGGAGGCTGAAGTGGAGAAACGGCGTCGTGCCTTTTCAGACTACCAGGTGGGTAATAAATTATTAGATTTGGCGAAGGAAGATGTTTTGTTGATGCATCCTTTGCCGGCCCACCAGGACGAGGAAATTGCTGCCGGGCTGCTGGACGGCCCCCGGTCAGTGGTATTCGACCAGGTAGAAAACAGGCTTCATCTGCAAAAGGCATTACTAGTGAAGCTGCTGTCAAATCCAGAGGTATCAGGCAAATGACCAGGCCTATTGTAGCCATTGTGGGCAGAGCCAACGTGGGCAAGTCCACCTTGCTTAACCGCCTGGCGGGCAGAAGGGTAGCTGTGGTTGCTGATTTGCCAGGAACTACCAGGGACCGCGTTTTTGCTTTTGTTTCCTGGCAAGGGCAGGAATTGACTGTGGTTGACGCTGGTGGCTGGCAAGCAAAGCCACAAGAGGCTTTGGAACAAAAGGTCAAGCAGCAGGTCGAAGCAGCCATTGCCCGGGCGGATGCCTTCATCTTCTTGGTAGATGCCAGGGACGGAGCTATTGCTGCTGATGAGGAAATTGCCGATGTGCTGCGAGCCGCCGATAATCCTATAATACTGGCAGTAAACAAGGTAGATTCCTCCAAGCAAGCAAATCAGGTGGCTGATTTCTATCACCTGGGCATGGGCGAGCCTATAGCTATCAGTGCCCACCATAACCGAGGGATAGATGATTTAATGGATGTTGTGCTAGCTTCCTTGCCACCGCAACCTCTCAATATTGCAGAGCCAGGGGAAGCTAAACTAGCCATCGTTGGGCGACCTAATGTAGGCAAGTCAACTTTGTTGAATACTTTATTAAAAGATGAAAGAGCTATTGTCCATGAGTCTCCGGGGACAACTCGCGACTCGCTTGATGCTATGGTTCGGTGGGGTGATAAAGAAATCTTGCTTGTCGACACTGCTGGGATTAAACGGCGCGGGAGGGTTGGTGCTGGAGTGGACTATTATAGTTTGCTCCGCGCCCTCCAAGCGATTAATCGCTGCGATGTTGCCTTGTTGCTAATAGATGCCAGTGAATTTATTACTGCCCAGGATATGCATATTACGGGCTATATTATTGAGGTCGGAAAGGGTATAATAATGTTAGTTAACAAGTGGGACCTTGTTCCCAAAGAACAAAGACAGGAATTCAAGCATAGCATGGAGCAAAGACTTAGATTTGCCCCCTATATACCTACCATTTACATTTCCGCCAAACTAGGGCAGGGGATAAACAGGATTCTACCCCAGGCCTGGGAAATCTGGCAGGAAAGACAAAAGCGAATACCGCAATCGGAAGTCGACGAGCTAGTCAAGCAGGCGGTAATTAGCCATCCCCCACCCCGCGCAGGTTCTAGGCGGTTGCACATTGCTCGAGCCTATCAAGATGAATCTCAGCCAGCAACTTTTGTTCTCAAGGTTAACAATCCTAAACTGGTTCACTTTTCCTATCAACGCTACTTGGAAAATAAACTTCGCCAGGGCTTTGGTTTTCGCGGTGTTCCTTTGAAGTTGATTTTCACCAAGACTACCCGTAAAATAAATAAAAAGATGGAGATGAGAGCATGATGATAGCTAAGTTTATTGCTGTAGTAGTCATTGCTTATTTCCTTGGTTCCATTCCCTTTGGCTTGATAATAGGCAAGCTAAAAGGTGGCGTTGATATCAGGGAGCATGGAAGTGGCAAGACTGGCGCCACTAATGTGATGAGAACCTTGGGGACCAAGCTCGGCGTTTTAACTATCGTTCTTGATGTGGTTAAAGCTGGCGGGGCAGTCATGCTAGCCGCAGTAATTATAGATGGCGGCAGCGGTAGCGTAGCCATCGGTGGCGTGTCCATTTATTGGCAGCATGTAGCCCAGGCTGCAGCTGGCTTGGCCGCAGTAGTAGGACACAACTGGCCTATATTTGCTAAGTTTAAGGGGGGTAGGGGGGTAACTGCCTATTTTGGCACATTGTTTGCTATTTTCCCTCCCGCGGGGATATTGGGCGCCGAAGTTGTAGCTATAGCAGCATTACGCAGCCGACAGATGTCCAAGGGTTCTATTCTTGGAGCCTTAGCTGCTTGGTGCTTAATGATACCCTTAACCATAGTCTATAAATTCCCTCCCATCTATCTAGCTTACGGTTTAGTAGGTATCGCATTGCTCGTCTACCAACACCAGGACAATATAAAACGCTTAAGGCAAGGCACAGAACGCCAATTATGGTGAAAAGGCATGAAAGAACATGCCTAAAGTTACTATCATAGGCAATACATCTTGGGGCAATACTTTAGGCGTTTTGCTGAGTGGTAAAGGAGCAACGGTAAAACTGTGGGCGCGGAGCGAGGCTGAGGCTAAGGAATTAAACCAGGGACGTCGTAGCTATTCCTCTACCAGCCACATCGAAGAAGCCTTAAACGGAGCTGATCTGACAATCTGGGCCGTCCCCTCTCAAAAGTTGAGAGAAAACGTTAGTCAAGCCAAGAATTATCTCACTAACTCGATGCTATTGATGAGCGCCGCCAAAGGATTGGAAGTAGATAGTGGTAGGAGGATGTCACAGGTGCTGGCAGAGGAGATTGCTCCTTCATTCAGAAAGCAAATTTGCGTCCTCTCTGGTCCCAATTTAGCCAAGGAAGTTGCCCAGGGTCTCCCTGCTGCTGCGGTTATTGCTGCTCAGGATGTAGCTTTAGCGGAAAGGGCGCGGGAACTGATGGAGTCGCCCAAATTCTTTCTATCTACTAGCGATGATGTTGTCGGAGTTGAATTATGCGGGGCCCTGAAAAACATTATAGCTTTGGGTGCAGGCATGATAGATGGACTAGGCTTGGGTGACAACGCTAAGGGAGCCTTTATTGCCTGGGGATGGACTGAGATTGTTTCCTTGGGGGTAGCTTTGGGGGCCAGGGCTGATACTTTTTATGGACTGGCCGGTTTAGGCGACCTTATAGCTACTTGCTCCAGCACTCTAAGCCGCAATCATTATGCTGGCTGCGAACTGGCTAAGGGTCGTTCTTTATCTGAAATATCTGCCTCTATGCCAAACGTCGCTGAGGGAGTCGCCACCACTGCGGCAGCTCACCAGTTGGCGAAAGACCAGGGGCTTAAATTACCAATTATCAACCTTATTTATGGGATTCTTTTTGAAGGCTTGTCACCAAGCCGAGCGTTGATTGACTTCAGAGAGCTGGCAGCAAGCCATCACTGAGCCCGGACTAGACGTCTGGGGGTGGTTCAGTCCAAGGTAGTATCTTAGCCAATTCTTCAAAAAGATGACGTTGGTTTTTATCCAGATGTTGTGGGGTTGTTACACTTACTTTGACAAGTAAGTCTCCTCTTCCCCTGGCATCAACGTGGGAGATCCCCTTGCCTTTGAAGCGAAAGGTTTTCCCATTTTGAGTTCCTGGCGGTATTTTTAATTCTACCTTTCCATCTAAAGATGGCACTCTCACCTCATCGCCCAAAGCAGCTTGAGCAAAATTGATGGATAGCTCGTAAAGAATGTCACTGCCATCTCTATGGAATAAATTGTGTGGCTTTACTGAAAGGGTGATATAGAGGTCGCCAGGGGGGCCTCCATACAAGCCAGCGCTCCCCTCTCCATCCAAGCGCAATTGATATCCCTCATCCACACCAGCAGGAACGTTGACACTTATTTTGCGCTTCACCTTTATTCTTCCCCTTCCGTGGCATTGGGAACAGGGATTGTTTATTACAGCGCCACTACCTCCACAGCGAGGGCAAGTGGTGATATGAGTGAAGCGCCCAAAAATGCTTTGCTGGACCCTCCTCACTTGTCCCGTGCCGCGACAATCAGGACAGGTCTCGGGATTTGTTCCCTGTTCGCTGCCAATGCCATGGCATGAAGGACAGAACTCGATGCGTTGTATTTCAACTTCTTTGTTGCAGCCGAATACCGCCTCCTCAAAGGAAAGAGTCAGGTGACTTCGTAGGCTATCCCCTTTCTGGGGAACACGCTGAGCAGTCCGCCCGAAGGGGGCGCCAAAACCATTCCAGAAGGATTCAAAAATATCTCCCAGCCCGCCAAAGCCAAAATCGGAAAAGCCTCCCTCTATATCTACTCGGCCATAGCGATCATATTTGCGCCTTTTATCAGGGTCGGAGAGGACCTGGTAGGCCTCGTTTATTTCCTTAAATTTCTCCTCGGCTCCTGGCTCTCTATTGCAATCAGGATGGTGCAGTTTCGCTAACTTGCGAAACGCCCTCTTGATTTCCTCATCGCTGGCGTTTCGAGGCACTCCAAGTACTTCGTAATAATCTTGTTTTATCGCCACAATCTTCTAGTATATCTCTTAAATGTTTGTGCGACAACTTTTAGGTACTGGGCTTGCAAATATTTGACATCTTGAGAGGTGATATAATCACAGCGCAGTGAAACAGCAAATTGCAAAAATCCTCCATCATCACAAGAAAAAGAAAATCACCGATGAAAATCTTAGAGCTTCAGCCGTTCTTATACCTCTTTTTTGTAACCAGGGGCAATATCATGTCCTGCTTACTGAAAGGAGCGAAGAGGTAAACTTTCACAAAGGGCAAGTCTGCTTTCCCGGGGGGACCCGGGAGCCATCTGATGCTAGCTTACTCCAAACTGCCCTCAGAGAGGCTGAAGAGGAGATAGGTTTAACGGCGCAAGATGTTGAAATTTTAGGAGAGTTTGACGATAGTGTGACACTCACCAGTAACTATGTTATTTCACCTTTTGTTGCCTTCATACCCCACCCTTACCCTTTTAAGGCCGATGATAGAGAAATCAAGGAAATTTTTTCCGTTCCCCTGTCATTTTTGATGGATGAGGCCAATTTCAGGCAAGATTCTTGCGAATATGAATACGATGGGCATATCATCTGGGGGGCTACCGCAGGGATTTTAAAGCAGTTCATCGATTTACTGAAGTCTGAGAGCGGGGCCCTGCAGTAGTCATTTCTTCTCTTTAGCCTTGACTTTAATTGCTTTGGGCTTTACCTCTTCAGCTTTGGGTATGGTTAGAGTTAGAACGCCGTCTTCCATTTTATTTTTTAACCGAGCCCCACTCTCAGTTCAGGCAATATCACAAAAAAGTTAAACAACCTTGTCAATTTCTCTCGAAATCTGTTAAGAATATTTGACAAAAAAGTTAAACAACTTTATAATTAACACAAAATCATAAGGGAAGAGAGATGGCAGGCAAGGACTATTATCAGATTTTAGGCGTAAGTAGGAATGCTTCGGAGAAGGAAATCAAGCAGGCCTACCGCCGTCTGGCACGTAAACATCATCCTGACCTCAACCCCGGCGACAAATCGGCTGAGACCAAATTTAAGGAGATAAATGCGGCTTATGAAGTCCTCTCTAATGCTGAAAAGCGAAAGAAGTATGACAAATTCGGTGAACAATGGGAATATGCTGACCAATTTGCTAAGTCCGGGGGGCAAGAGAGAGTCAGGTGGGATTTCGGCAGGGGTGGCACAACCTTCGAGTACGGCGACCTGAGCGGCTTCGGCGACATTTTTTCAAGCTTATTTGGCGATTCCGGTGTGGGCTCCAGGATGAGGCGTGGGCCACGACGTGGTCAGGATATAGAGTCCCCCGTCGAGGTAACCCTTGAAGAGGCTTACCATGGCTCTAAGCGTATGATGCAACTTCAGACTGAGGAGCCCTGTACAGCTTGTGGTGGCACGGGCAGAGTGGGCAATCGAGTCTGTACCATTTGTAATGGTGCTGGTGGGAAGATAATTCCCAAGCGTCTGGAGGTTAAGATTCCAGCGGGGGTTAGAGATGGCTCGAGGATTCGTATAGCAGGGGAAGGCGGCCCTGGTCTTGCCGGTGGCAGCAAGGGCGATCTCTATCTGGTGGTGAAAGTTCTTCCCCACAAGCTCTTTGAGCGTAAAGGAGACGACCTTTACACTGAGGTCTCAGTACCTTTAGCCACCGCCATATTGGGTGGCGAGGTCAGATTGCCTACCTTGAATGGCAATCTATCTCTTAAAATACCACCGGAGACCCAGAACGGCAAAGTTTTCCGTATGGCGGGAAAGGGCATGCCCCGGTTAGGCAGTGCAAATTACGGCAATATGTTCGCCAAGGTAAAAGTGGTCCTGCCCACCAATTTGACCGAGGAGGAAAAACAATTATTTGAAAGATTGCGGTCTCTGCGACCCAAATAAAGCGAGGTGCCACGATGACGGACAGGGAATCTAAACCGAGATACGTAATAAGCATAGCCGCCAGTATGATAGGCATAGAAGCTCACACATTGCGGTATTATGAAAGGCTGGGGCTGGTACAGCCGGAGCGGTCGAGTGGCAATATTCGTCTCTATTCGGAGGAAGACGTTGACCGCTTGCGCTATATTAAGGCTCTGATGAGCGATTGTGGCGTTAATTTGGCTGGGGTAGAGGTGGCGTTGAGGTTAATGCAACAGATGAAAGAGATGCAACAGCAACTTGAGGAAATGGAGAGAAAAATTAGGAAAGTTGCCGAATCTGAAATAGAAGACATAATAGAGGACATAATAGAAGACGCAGAATGGAAGGAGGTGTAGGAAGTTGAGACCAGATAGATTTACTGAGCAGGCGCAAGAGGTTTTAGCAGCCTCACAAGAGCTACTTCGCCGCTATCGACATAACCAGTGGGATGTGGAGCATATTCTATTGGCTTTGCTGGAGCAGGAGAAGGGGATAACCAGGGACATATTACAGATGCTGGGAGTGGATGTCGAAGCGGTAAAGCAACGGTTACAAGCAACGCTTGAAGGTTTCCCCAAAGTAGCTTACGAGGCGGGGCAAATTTATGCTACTCCGCGTATTTCCGCTCTTCTCGAAAATGCCAACAGGGAAGCCGACAGGCTCAAGGACGAGTTTGTCAGCACCGAGCATTTGCTCATTGCTATTGCCGGGGAAAGCAAAGGTGAAGCCGCAACAATTCTAGCTGAGTCCGGCGTTAACCAGGAGAAGATTTATCAAGCCTTGCAGAAAATTCGTGGTGGACATCGGGTTACCGACCGTCAAGCGGAAAGCAAATACCGTTCCCTGGAAAAATACGGGCATGACCTCACGGAGTTAGCCCGTGAGGGCAAACTCGACCCTGTAATCGGGAGGGAAAACGAAATCAAACGTGTGACGCAAATACTATCGCGGCGCACCAAGAACAATCCTGTGATTATCGGCGACGCCGGCGTAGGCAAGACGGCTATTGCCGAGGGACTAGCTCAGAAGATTGCCGCTGAAGATGTCCCCGATTCCCTTAAAGGGAAAAAGGTGGTGGCTTTGGATATGGGGGCGCTGGTAGCGGGAAGCAAATTCCGCGGGGAGTTTGAGGAAAGGTTGAAGGCAGTTTTAGACGAAGTCAAGCAGGCGGCCGGCGAAGTCATTATGTTCATTGATGAGCTTCACACCGTAGTAGGAGCCGGAGCTGCTGAAGGGGCAATCGACGCCAGTAATATGCTGAAGCCGGCACTGGCTCGTGGTGAGATTCAATGTATCGGTGCTACTACACTCGACGAGTATAGAAAGCGTATTGAAAAGGACAAAGCTTTGGAGAGACGTTTCAGCCCTGTTTATCTCGATGAACCCAGCGTAGAAGCCACCATGGAGATGCTTCGAGGACTTCGTCCCAGATATGAAGCACACCACAAAATAAAAATCGAGGATTCCGCCCTGGTAGCTGCTGCCAAACTGAGTCAGAGATATATAGCCGATAGATTCTTGCCCGACAAGGCAATTGACTTGATCGATGAGGCAGCCAGCAAGCTGCGCATAGATAGAGAAAGCGCTCCTAAGGAAGTAAAAACACTGGACCGTAAGATGAAGCACCTGGTTGATGAAGAAGAGGCGGCTTCGCAGCGAGGGGACTACCAAAAAGCCGCTGAATTGAAGGCGGAAAGGCTGCACTTGGAGCAAGAGTACGATAAGGCCAAATCGCAATGGCAGAAGGAGAAGAAAATTGACAGTGTGGTAGATGAGGAAGATATCGCCGGACTGGTTGCCCAGTGGACGGGCATACCCGTTTCCCGGATGATGGAAACGGAAACCGATAAATTGGTTCACATGGAGGAAAGGATTCACCAGAGGATAGTGGACCAGGAAGAGGCAGTGGCTGCCGTCTCCGAGGCCATCAAGCGAGGCCGAGCCGGGCTCAAGGACCCCAAACGCCCCATTGGCAGCTTCATTTTCCTCGGCCCTACCGGCGTGGGAAAGACCGAGTTGGCTCGCGCTTTAGCTGAGTTCCTCTTCGACGACGAAGAGACCATGGTAAGACTGGATATGTCAGAATATATGGAGAAGCATACCGTATCCCGTCTTATCGGGTCGCCGCCGGGATATGTGGGGTATGAAGAGGGAGGCCAATTGACCGAGGCAGTGCGTCGCCGTCCCTACCGAGTCATCCTGTTCGACGAGGTAGAAAAAGCTCATCCCGATGTTTTCAACATACTATTGCAGATGCTGGAAGACGGCAGGCTTACGGATGGGCATGGCCGGACCGTGGACTTTAAAAACACAGTGATAATCATGACCAGTAACCTGGGCACTGAGGAATTCCAGCGCGGGGGTATCGGCTTTTCCCGTAAAGAGGAAGGCGATGAGCAAAGAATGAAAACTGCTATAGAAAGTGCCCTAAAGCGAACCTTCCGCCCTGAGCTACTCAATCGGATAGATGATGTCATCATATTCCATTCTCTAACTGAGGAGCATTTGAAGAGCATCGTCGACCTGCTTATCCATGAGGTAGAACGGAGGTTGACTGAGCGTGGTATTAAGATTGAAGTTAATGAAGAGGCCAAAGCTTGGTTAGCTCAGAGGGGCTATGATCCTGTATACGGAGCTCGCCCCTTACGCCGGGCTATTCAGAGATATATGGAAAATCCCATATCGACAAAGATATTGCAGGGCGAGTTCAAAGAAGGAGACACCATAGCTATTGGCTTGAAAGCAGATAACCTGAGCTTCACCACGCGGAAAACTGCCAAGGCAAAGACTAAAGCTGTTTAAAAATGTAGTGCGAGGCTTTAGCCTCGTGCTGCACGACCCTGAAGGGTCGCACTACAGAATTTGGAGGGGAATAATCTCCGAGGTAACCATGACAAACATGAATCCAAAGCTAGGGCAAAATTAAACGGCCTCAAACTAGATAGGAAGTTGTACAACAATTCCCTCTCCTCCAGACCCCTTTTTCTTTGCCACCTGAGCCCTCAGGGTCCTGTCGTCCCCTTTGACGCCTGTGAATAAAGCTGGTAAGCTAAGCTCCGATGCATCGGAGAAAGGAGACCTGAAGATGCTCGCTAAAGTAGATATGGATAAAATCGTTTCTCTGTGTAAGCGGAGGGGGCTTATCTTTCCCAGCAGCGAAATATATGGTGGTCTAGCTAGCTGCTGGGATTATGGCCCTATGGGGGTGGAGCTTAAACGCAATGTTAGAAACGCCTGGTGGAAGGCAATAGTCCATGAGCGGGATGATGTAGTAGGTCTGGATACATCGATCATGATGCACCCGGGAGTCTGGGCAGCTAGCGGTCATATTGATAGCTTCACAGACCCCCTGGTGGAGTGTAAGTCTTGTCACCTCAGGTGGCGTGCTACCGAAATAGAGAGCGAGAGATGTCCCAAATGTGGTGGTGAGTTAACCGAGCCTCGCATGTTCAACCTGATGTTCAAAACTTCTATGGGTCCTGTGGAGGAAGAGGCAAGCACAGTTTACCTTCGCCCCGAAACTGCCCAGGGCATATTCGTTAACTTTGATAATGTAATCACCACTTCCCGAAAAAAGTTGCCTTTGGGCATCGCCCAGATAGGCAAATCTTTCCGCAACGAAATCACCCCCGGCAACTTCGTATTCAGGACCAGGGAGTTTGAGCACATGGAGCTGGAGTACTTCGTTAAGCCCGGAACTGATGAAAAGTGGCTTGATTACTGGGTCAAAGAGAGATTTGACTGGTATGTCAAACTGGGTATTAGGAAGGAAAATCTGCGCCTGCGCCAGCACGGCAAAGATGAGCTGGCCCACTATGCCAGGGACTGCTATGACGTCGAGTATCTATTTCCTATGGGCTGGTCGGAGCTGGAGGGGATAGCCAACAGAGGCGATTTCGACCTTATTCAGCATGCTAAGCATAGTGGCAGAGAGCTAAGTTACTATGATGCTGAGGCCGGCGAGAAGTACGTTCCCTACGTTATTGAGCCTTCGGCTGGCGTCGACCGCTCTGTACTGGCTTTCCTCATTGATGCCTATGATGAAGAGGAAGTTGAAGGAGAAAAGAGGACACTTCTCCACCTGCATCGTTCTCTGGCTCCTATTAAGGTAGCTGTTCTGCCCTTAAGCAGGAATGAAAAATTAACCCCTCTGGCTAAAGAGGTTTTCAACAAACTGTGTCCGAATTTCGTGACCGATTACGATGATTCACAAAGTATAGGGCGGAGGTACAGGCGGCAGGACGAAATCGGCACGCCGTTCTGCGTTACCATAGATTTCGAGTCCCTGGAGGATAAGCAGGTCACCATTCGGGAAAGGGACAGCCTGGCACAAATTCGGGTTCCCGTAGAGGGATTGGATAAGATTTTAGAAGCCAAACTCGAAGGAGAGGCTTTCGACGCTTCGCCACTATGGGCCACAAGAGAGAAGTGAAGGTTTTCTGCTAGAGAAAGCCCAGCATAGGTTAACATTATCTCGCTGCTATGAAAGACTGGGAAAGAATCAGGAAAGGAAGAACTGACATTGCAGATTATCTGATTCACTGGGTTAGATATAAATATGGCAAGGATTATGTTACGCCTTTTGCAACTCTACTAGCTATAATTAAGTGTGGATACTTAGAGCCAAGTTTTGCTCCTAGAGCCTCAATATATGACAGAGCCAGGAAACGCTCTACGGTTAAAGGACCCTATCAAGCCGTATGCTTCACTGAGCAGACTTTTGAAAACTTCCTGAAGAGTTGCCAAATTTTGCCAGGCCGATATACCCCTTACGGTGTAGCTCTTTACAAAAGGGCTCTTTATCAATATGGAGGTAGGCCGGTAATCTACGGTTCAGAGGATATCCTCGGGGAATTGCTTAGACCCAATGAACCTGGATATGAGGAAGGCAAAGAAATTTACAAAAATGGCTTAGCAAAAGATTACCAATATTTATGGGTTAGATATGAACCAATACCCAATACGGATGGATATGTCGTAGATTGGACCCATGAGAGAGAATGGCGTTGTCGAGTTAAAGTCTATCATGATGCTAAGTTAGGTGATAGCCCTAAAGAGGGAGTCCCTCTCCTGCTGCCCGCTGTCTACGCCTATGAGATTAAGAAAGAGGCCCGCTACCTCCCTAAAGTCTTAGTGTCGAAAAAGTCGGAGAAAGCGCTTATAGAAGAAACTGTTCGAGAGTCATGGCAACAGTGGACAACGGAGTGCCATAACAAGTATCTTCAAGCGTATTTCACGTTACTACCCAAAACAAAGGTAATTGCTCTAGACGAACTAGAAGATGATCCAGAGGCTGCAAAGCTTGACTGGGCGCTTCTAGGAGAACCTTCGTCGGATGGGAATGAAAACTGATTCGCCGAACGTAAATTAAGGACGTTTAGGTCTTAGTCAATGAATCTAAATTCGTTGACGTCCATCAGGCCTAAATCGGTCAGCCTGAGCTCGGGAATCACGGGCAGGGCTAGGCAAGAGAGGATACAACTAAAAGGACACACTCGCAGAATGAATTAAGCTCCCCTTTGAGTATGGCAGGAGCTTGTCTGAGAATAGAAAGCTAAACAAAGGAAATGTTTTCTTGCGTCTTGATCTTAGGTAAGATACTTTCCTCTACGTATCTCAACCCGGGAGGCAAAATTCTACAGGTCCATGCTTTTTTATCAAGATATATCTTTTTATCTGTATGAAGTTTCTGAAGAATTTTCTTCCTAAAAATTGTGATGTTAGTATACCCCACCCATTTACAGAGATCGCCAACAGGGGTGTCTTTTTCACCTTCGTAATGCAAGAACAAGAGGGTTGCTTCGTCATAGGGCATTTGTTTTAGCAGGGTCTTTACACTATCCCTGTCATAGATGACAGGAACGCTCCTCTTAACTAGTCTATTAACTATACTTCGAGCATCATCGGCAGAACAGTCGTGATATAGCCTGACGAGTTCTGCCATGACCCAGTCACACACAGCGATCACAAGAGTGGCATCCATTAAGTTAGCATCGACTTCTCCAGTATGTCCAACGCCTCTTTTGCTCCGAATTCCATAGATAGCCCTCAGCGATCGTGGAATATGCAGTCTTAAGGAGTCATCAAACGTTTTGGGCAATTGCTGAAACTGTGCAACAAGAGTATCTACTGGTGGCAGAGATTGTCTAAGGGGTGTGTAGTGATGCTGTGGGTCTGTAGCGTATTGGATTAGTCTAAAAACAACCTCGGCAAATTTGGCACCGTTCAGTTCCCCCGGCTCTAGAGCGTTCTGTGTGAAACTGGACTTCAGCCTTGCATAGTGGTGGGTCAGTTTAGATATAAGCGTCTCAGGGAAATATTTTTGTAATTGCGCTTCAATAATGCTTATCATTAGACATTTTTAGCCTTTTGGGAGTTCAGTTTCAACAAATTTTTCTCCAAGCGATGTTATTTGCCAGGCTTTCTTGCCATCCTTTTTATCCTTTGCTTCAACTACATATCCCTTCCTGATACACTGTGCCAAAACATCTGAGAAATTACGAGGTGCTTTTACTCTAGCACTAGAGTAAGCCTCTTCCAATTCTGCGATTGTTGTTAGCTTATTACCTGTGTGATATTGATAGTAAAGAATAGCTACTATCCTATCGGTATGAGTTGTGATATTCAGTTGTGCCAAGAATTCACTAAGCTGCGCTGGTAAAGCCACGGGCTTAACTTGTAACTTTACCTCTCCCATAGTTGAGGCAGATGGCTCCTGGAGGAGTACCCTAAGAACTTCACCGAAAGCTACTTGCGTTAAGGGATCTTCAGGACTGCCACCTACAAGCTCCCTTGCTTGTTGAATCTTGTTTTGAATCTCTTCCTTATTCACTTTCTTCCTCCTTTACTTTAATTTCTTCTCAGCTAGCATGGATCTGATCTGTGGGATTGCATAGTTAGGCACTATATACCTGTTGTCCTTGAATTGCTCGAGAAGCCTCTCGCCTAGCAATTTTCTTAGAACAGGATGAGCTGTGCCCTTCTTGACTCCCGTATCTTGCACAACTTCACCTGCTGTGGCTCCCTCGATAGGAAGATTGAAACTAAGCGCAACCATAGCTTTTCTAGCTATCAGGTATACTAGGATTTTTTGCCCCTCGGAAAGTCGCATCCACCCTTCAGTAGGGCGGATAGTGCACTTGTCTTTATCCAATTGGACATAAGGGGCCAAAATTTCGGCTACTAATTTTTTGTCCAACTCCTCACCACTAACTATTAAGTCTTCTAGTTCTGCCATTTCTTACCTCCTATGCTTAGCTTACTTTTATATTATATCATATAAGCTCGATGCTTGCGATATATTAGCTTTATATTTACTATTAGCAAGCATTTTGGTTGTTAGTGTTTCTAATACAGCAACCACCATAAACGACCTTGATGCTATTCCTTGAGTCAGTTCTCAAACAACATAGGCCAAACATCTTAAAGTATAAAGAAATATATCATAATGCTTGAATTTTGTCAAGTGTAGAAACATAGATAAAATTGCTATGTTGCTAAAAATAATTGGACCATCATAGCTTGACGCTTGCTGACTGCGGGGCTAGGCACATATATCAAAGTGGTAAGCTTGCGAACTAAAGACGTGCTGCAAGCAATAGTCATAACCCAGATTGTATTTGTTCACTTTATTTTTACTTAATCAACTTGAACTCGTTGACGTCCACCAAGCCTAAATCGGTCAGCCTGAGCTCGACGGGTGCAATTAAGGGGACATCATACATATCTCTTGATGTGGATGAGGAGGTGACATAATCTTTGGAATTAAGTATGGTGTCCCTCGAAGTTGAGTCTTACTTAGTCAATCTAATTTATCCAGCGTATCAAACGTGTAGATTAGACAAATTCCGTTCAATATTATAAATATTACCTTAGAACTATGAACAAAAATAAAAAATGGCTTTCGTACACTGATCTTGCGTGGACTGAATTGATAATCAGTTCTCCGGAAGAATATCGAGAAGAAACAGAATTATTTTGTAAGACAATCATCGATAATTCAAAAAATAAACCACAAACTCTACTTCATCTTGGCTGTGGAGCAGGTATTAATGATTATACTTTCAAGAGGCATTTCAAGGTAACGGGAGTAGACATAAGCAATGAAATGCTCAAAATTGCCAAGAAACTCAATCCTGAGGTCAAATACATTCATGGCGATATGCGAGAAATTAGATTGAAGTTGCGATTTGATGCTGTTGCGATTCCTGATTCTATAGGTTACATGACTACTATCAAAGATCTTTACAAAGCTATAAATACTGCATATAGACATCTCAATACTGGTGGTATTCTATTAATTGTTGCTAACATAAGCGATAATTTTAAAGAGAATAATTTTGTTTATAATGGCAGTAAAAAAGATATTAAAATCACTATTTTTGAAAATAATTGCATTACCAATAAGACAAACTATGAAGCAACATTGGTATATCTCATACACCGTAAGAATAAATTAGAAATATATACCGATAAACATACCATAGGTCTTTTTAATTTAATAACATGGGAAAAACTTTTAAAAGAAAAGGGCTTTAGTCTAAAGAAAATTAACGCTGAGAATACATATGATCGCTTTATGTTAAAAGATGTGGATTACCCTCAGGTGATGTTTATTTGTAGAAAAATAAAATAAAGATAACAATTCACTCCAGCCGAAAAAACTTATGGTTTTTGCGGCTGAGCTCAGATGTTAGACCAAAATATAATAGCTTGAGAGGAGTAGAAATGAAGCGCTCAACATTGGAGTTACTGTGTTGTCCTAGTTGTCAAACTGGGCTTACACTTCGCGATGAAGTAGATAATACAAGTGGGAATGAGGGGGAGTTGTTTTGCTCGCACTGTGAAAGAAGCTATATCATTAAAAACGGAATTGTGCACTTTATCGATTTACAGGAACTGGAGGGTCTTAACCGGCGTTTCGCTCGATTCTATAATAGATGGTCGCGCTTCGAAGCAATTTTTGACAGGTTATCGTTTTTGCCTATGGGTGGAGAACGCAAGGCCCGCACAGAGATTTTGCACAGACTGGAACTAAACAGTGGACGAGTTCTGGAGGTCTCGATAGGGTCTGGTGGTAATCTTCCTTACCTATTTGAGCCTCCAAAAGTAGGTGACATATATGGCCTGGACATCTCAGTGGCGCAGCTGACTAACTGTCACAGGTTGGTCACAAAGCGAGGATGGTCAGTAGACCTTTTCTTGGGGATGGCAGAGGAGTTGCCTTTTAAATCAGACTCATTTGGCAGTGTTTTTCACGTTGGTGGGATCAACTTTTTTTCTGAAAAGAAGAAAGCCATTGATGAGATGATCCGTGTTGCCCGACCGGGAACTAAAATTGTAATTGCTGATGAATCGGAGCAGGTAGCCCAAAACGTGGCTCGTTTCCTCCGTTTGTCGCGTTCGAATCAGGGTAATAAAGTAGACACCTCCATTCCTGTTCATCTGGTTCCAGAAACAATGAAGGAGATACGTGTAGATGGTATTTGGAAAGCGCATGGTCGGTATCACGGGTATTGTCTGGAATTCAGAAAATCGGGATGAGGAGATGGTCAGGTTAATTCTACTTGAGCAACTTAAACTCTGCTACGTCCACTAGGCCTAAATCGGTCAGCCTGAGCTCGGGAATCACGGGCAAAGCCAGGAAGGAGAGGAGTGCGAAGGGTGCTGGGGGCAATTTGCCCAGACTGGCGGCAGTCTTCACTACTATTTCATGACGGGATACGACTACGTCCAGCGGCTCAGGGGAGAGCAGGCCGGCGATGGGCAAGGGCAAAGAAGCGAGAATTTCCAGGTCGGCGCAAACAACCAACCCACCTTGCAATCTATTAATTTCCTCGATTGCCTTGAGGATGTCGAAGTCATTGGCGCCCACCGCTATTATGTTATGGGAGTCGTGAGCCACTGATGAGGCTAACGCTCCTTTCTTTAAGCCGAATCCCTTGACTAATCCTACTCCAATATTGCCGCTAGCCTTGTGTCTTTCCACCACCACCAGCTTCAGAATATCTCTTTTTAAGTCGGGCATCACCGCCCCATCCACGACTTTTATCTTTTTCACCACCTTCCTGGTGATTATCTGTCCGGGGACGATTTCGATAACCGGATAGGTCTCATCAGAAGTCTCACCCTCACCTAGCCTCTCCCATTGAGGGAGAGGAATTTTTAGCGATTTTGCTGTAGGAGGCTTAATGCGTACAGTGTCTCTTAGCTTCAGAGTAATAGGGGGCAGGGGGAACAAGGGCTTGCCTTGGCTTGCCACCAGCTTTCCCTGATAAAACACCATATCTATCTCTAATTTAGCCAGGTCGGTGATGGCTATAAGATTGGCTATATACCCCGGGCCGATGCCTCCTCTATCATAAAGTCTGAAATACTCGGCAGCGTTAATCGTCGCCATCTGGATTGCCCGGACCGGCTCCAGACCTCTTTCAATAGCCTTTCGTACCACAGCGTCAATATCGCCTTCCCAAAGTAAATCGGAGCAACTAAGGTCATCCACCACAAATAAGCATCTTTTGTAAGTATTATCGGTAACCAGAGGCAGAAGGGCGTCCAGGTTTTTCTCTGAAGAGCCCTCCCGGATCATAAGATACATACCCCGGCGCAACTTCTCCTTTCCTTCTTCCAGTGTTGTGGATTCATGGTCAGACCTGATACCAGCGGATAAGTAGGCATTCAGTTCTTTGCCAGCGAGTCCCGGAGCGTGTCCATCGATAACCTTGCCCTTGGAGGCGATGATTTTCTTCAAAACCTCTTCATCCCCACTGACTACGCCGGGAAAGTTCATCATCTCTCCTAAGCCGATTATCTTATGGTGAGCTAGAATTCTCTTTACTTCCTTAGAGCTGATTCGGGCGCCTGATGTCTCCAGATGGGTTGCTGGCACGCATGAAGGGGCCATGAATAGCATATCCAGTGGGAGCTTTCGCGCCAAATCCGTGATGAATTTTATTCCTTCAAATCCACAAACGTTGGCGATTTCATGTAAGTCAGTGACCACGGCCAGAGTGCCTCTGGGGACCACGGCCTGAGCGTACCTTGCCGGGTGTAGCATAGAGCTTTCTATATGCGTATGTCCGTTAATCAGGCCGGGAGCTAAAAACCTGCCCTGTAAATCGACAATTTCCTTTGCTTTACCATAATCTCCTACCCCGGCAATCCTATCGCAGTAGATAGCCACGTCGGCTTGCTCTATTTCTCCAATAAAAGTATTTACTATCCGGGCATTTTTCAGGAGCAAATCAGCCGGTATTTCCCCTCTGGCCACGGAAATAAGCTCCTTTAAATCCATCTCCTAGTCCTCCAGGGCATAAATATCAGGTAGATTGCGGAACCTCTGATCGAAGTCCAGTCCATATCCCACGGCAAATTCATCGGGCACGGTAAAGCCAAGATAGTCAATGGATACCGGGACTCTGTGCCGGGAGGGTTTGTCCGTTAGAGCACAAAGCTTCAGAGAAGAGGGCTTCCTCTTCCTTAAGTAATCGAGTAAAAAAGAAGTGGTGATTCCAGTATCCACGATATCCTCAACCACCAGAACATCTCTGCCTTTTATAGGCGTCTTGACTCCCTGAACTATTCTCACTTTGCCCGAACTCTCCCGGGCAGCGCCGTAGCTGGAGAGCCTGACAAAATCAAGCTCCAGGGGTAAATCAAGCTGGCGAATGAGGTCAGCCATGAACACAAAGGACCCTTTAAGGACGCCAATGAGCAAAGGCTGCTTGCCTTGATAATCTTTGTTGATTTGAGAAGCCAGCCTGTCTACGGCTTTAGCTATCTCGCCACGGCTGATAAGAATTTTGAGTTGCGGCTGAAAGACCATTACATCGTTCCCAAACTAGTTACTATGATAGCATAATTGCCCCGATTTAATCGGGGGTTACGGATGCTGGACTTTTTCTGTGCCCTGTTGTATACTTCAAGCAAGAGATTAAGATGCGGTCCAGCCTTATCGGGAAGATTGAAAAAGCCAAAAGGTATGCTCAAGAACCAGGTCGTGTCACCCTCTCAGGTTTAACTGCAGTTTTCCATGGGGAAAACGATGACCATAAGCTAAGCTATGCCAATGGGAAATGGCATTGTACCTGCCATTTCTTTTCTCAATGGGAGACATGTAGCCATATCATGGCGCTCCAGCAAATTCTAGGCAACATGTTACCCAAGGAAGCTCTTGCTTCTCCTGTGGAAACTCAGCCCCTCGAGAAATAATCTAACGCTTCCGCCACGACAAACAGAGAGCCGGTAACGCAGATAATATCTGTCCTGTCTGCCAGGGACAAAGCTCGGGATAAAGCTTGAGCTACAGTCTCTCCGGTTTCAGGCTCAATGCCCCGCTTGCTGAACTCGGCAGCCAGGGTTGAAAGGGGGGCAGCGCGGGAATGTGCTGTCCGTGTAACTATGACTTGAGGGGAGAGCGGAACCAGCTCGTTCACTATTCCCGGTATGTCTTTGTCACAGGATGTCCCGAAAACAAGGAAAATCCGTTTGTGACTGAAATATGCTTTGATATTATTGACCAACCCTTTCATTGACGCCACATTATGAGCTCCATCAACCAACACTGTGGGATGCTCCTGCAGAATGTGGAATCGGCCGGGCCACTTAACTCGGGCAAGCCCTTGAGCGATGTCGGTGGCTGAGATGGTAAAGCCTGCGGAAGCCAATATCTCTAGAGCGGCTACGGCGGCGGCGGCATTCTCAAGCTGGTAATCTCCTAAAAGAGGAATGCTAACTTGGTAGTTATTCCTTCTACCCTCGATCGCCAGCGATTGATGATGGAGGTTACCGCCTGTCTTATGCCAGGTGATATCTTTGCCTACCTGAACCACCTTCGCTTTCTTCTTACGACAAATATCAGTGATTACCGAAGCCGCCTCTTCCGGCTGGGGAGAAAGCACTACCCAGCAGCCGGACTTGATAATGCCTGCTTTTTCCCGGGCTATTTCTTCCAGGCTATTGCCCAGAATCTGAGTATGGTCCAGGCTGATAGGGGTGATAATACAGACTACAGGTCTGGCCACATTAGTGGCATCGAGCCTGCCGCCTAGACCTACTTCCAGCACTTGAAAGTCCAGCCGCTTTTTCTTGAAATAAGCAAATGCCAGCGCAGTCAACGCCTCAAAATAAGTCAGTTGCCTGAAGGCAGCGTCTTGCTTCATAGATTCAATAAAGGGCTTGACTTCCGCCATAGCAGCAGCAAAACCTGATTCAGAAATCAAACTGCCATCTATGCTAATACGCTCCCTTAGAGTATGGAGGTGGGGGGAGGTATACAGCCCTGTTTTATATCCTGAATCGCTCAAGACCTGTGCAATCATTGCCGCCACACTCCCCTTTCCCTTAGTGCCTGCGATATGAATCGTCCTGGCTGCCAGCTGAGGATTGCCCATATGGTTAAGTAGCTCTTCTACATGCCTTAAGCTATAACCAGGCTGGGCATAAGATATGCCCGGAATCTGTTCATAATTAACAAAGCTATCGAGATACTCTTCCGCTTGAATGTAATTCAATTCCTCGCCTCGATATCCAGCAATTATACTATAGTTAACCGCATAATCTCGTATAAATGTAGTCTCTCAGGCAAGCTGCTTCTCAAAAATTAGGTCTCTCCATCCCCCTTAGAATAAGGACTCTCTCCCTCTCATTCCCCCCTTAGAATAAGGGGGATAAAGGGGGTTACTTTCATAACTCCCCTAGCCCCTCTTATCTTAAGAGGGGAATTCTGAACTCCTATAGTACCCTTAGCCCTTCGGCTATGCTTAGGGCAGGTCTAATGCTCTCCCGCCAAGGGAGGGAGAATTATAAGAAGTTTTGTGGTTGACTATACTCACGCATCACGCCTTGCTCGGCCTGTGATAAAATCTTAGGATATTATTTAGGAAAAGAGCGCAAGCAAAGAAGTAAGTGAAGATCACACTTAAACCGTTAGGCAATATAGCTGACGAAATAATGGAGGAGCTTAAGGATAGGGTCGGCGGCATTTTCCATTGTCCAGTAGAAATATCAGCAGGTTTTAGCGATTTGTCCCAGGCCTACAGTCCCGAGAGGAAGCAATACTTTTCCTCAAAATTGCTAGCCTCTCTTAAAAAGTCGGAGAGAGATGAAAGGGTTGTAGGTATAGCTGACGTTGACCTTTATGTCCCAAGGCTTAACTTCGTATTTGGCGAAGCCGATATAGGCTCGGGAACAGCGGTCGTATCCCTGTGCCGACTAAGGCAAGAATATTATGGTTTGGCTCCAGACGAAGCTTTATGTCTGAAAAGAGCCACCAAGGAAATAGTGCATGAACTGGGGCATACCTTCGGCCTGGGACATTGCTCCAATAACAAATGTGTCATGCACTTTTCCAACAGCCTGGCTGATACTGACTTGAAGGGGGCGATTTTTTGTAGTAGCTGTCGCCCCAAGATAATTTTTTGATATAGCCCAAGAATTTGATATACTTGGTAAATTCACAGGTAAACTGTCCCACAGCAAAGCGAGAGGCATTGTGGGAGCTGATTTTGCCAAAAAAGACATGACATGCCCGTTTCAACTCTGGGCAGTTTAATGCCTCCATCCGCGATATGAGGAAATTCTGATAGAAGGAGATTAGAGTATGCAAAAAGAAGTAGTTGTCGTCAGTGGTGCCAGGACAGCGATTGGAGCCTTCGGTGGTTCTTTAAGAGATATACCTGTTGTTGTGCTGGGTGCTGCGGTGATCCAGGAGGCTCTTAGGCGAGCAGGACTGAGGCCGAAGTCCAGTGAAGAATTACTCAGTTATGGCCCTGACGCACTCAAGTCTGATGGAATAATAGAGCTGGAGAAAAAGCACCATGCTTACGATTCCTCTTTGCGTCCTGTTCAGGTTGACGAAGTAATTATGGGGAATGTCCTTCAAGGAGGGCAGGGGCAAAACACGGCTCGCCAGGCCTCCATCTACGCTGGCATTCCTAAGGAGACCCCCGCCTTTACAGTGAATAAGATCTGTGCCTCAGGTTTAAAAGCTATTACTTTGGGAGCAGAAACCATAATAGCGGGCGAGGTCGATGTTGTAGTCGCTGGGGGCATGGAATGCATGAGCCATACCCCTTACGTTCTCCCTAAGGCCCGCTGGGGCTATCGCATGGATGTTGGAGCCAAGGGAGAACTTGTAGACCTCATGGTCTATGATGGAGTGTGGGAAATATTCTACGGCTATCATATGGGAAATACCGCAGAGGAAATCGCCAAGCGATATGGCTTCACTCGCCAACAGCAGGATGAGATAGGCTATCTTAGCCACACGCGGGCGCGCAAAGCCATAGCGGAGGGCATATTTAAGGATGAGATAGTTCCCTTTCCTGTCCCCCAAAGGAAAGGAGAGCCCATTGTTTTTAATACTGATGAGAGGCCTATGGACACTTCCATGGAGAAAATGGCTAAGCTCCCTCCAGCATTCCGAAAAGATGGAACAGTCACTGCCGGTAACTCTTCAGGGATTAATGATGCTGCGGCTGCTGTAGTGCTTATGTCCGGAGACAAAGCTAAAGAATTAGGACTCAAACCTATGGCAATCCTTAGAGCCTGGGCTTCAGGTGCGACAGACCCCAAGTACATGGGATTAGGCCCTATACCGGCAGTAAGGAAGGTGCTCAAAAAGACGGGGCTTGGCAATAAAGATTTTGATGTTATCGAGCTCAACGAAGCCTTTGCGGCTCAGACGCTAGGTTGCATGAAAGAGCTTGGTTGGGATTTCGACCACATTAACCCTCATGGTAGTGGCATATCTATGGGGCATCCTATCGGCTGCACCGGAGCAAGAATAGCAGTTACTATCATCTATGATATGATGCATAGAAATCTGCATCGTGGCCTGGAGACCATGTGTATTGGTGGTGGGCAGGGGATGGCAGCCGTGTGGGAAAGACCCTGAAATTTCACGAGAGGTCTGGTGTCAATATTACCATCTACAGTCGGAGCCCTTCTTAAGCCCCAGGCCTATCCTCACAAACCACCAAAGATAGAACTGGTCCAGACCCAGATGTCCTTTATTTTCCTCGCCGGCGAATATGTATACAAGGTTAAAAAGCCGGTCAATCTGGGTTATCTGGATTACACTACTTTGGAGAAACGCCAATTCTTCTGCCATCAAGAACTGGAGCTAAATAGACGCCTTTGTCCCGATGCTTATTTAGCTGTGGTACCGATTGTTGAAATAAAGGGTGAGCTTCTCATCGAAAAGCAGGGCAAGGCGATAGAGTATGCTGTCAAAATGAAGCAATTGCCCCAGGACCGCATGATGGATGTACTTTTGCCTCGGGGTCAGGTAACTCGGGAAATGGTGGCAATGGTGGCTGAAAAACTAGTGAGCTTTCACCAAAAAGCCGAAACAAATCAAAAGATTGCCGCCTTCGGCAGATTGGATGTTATACGCCAGAATACCGATGAGAACTTCGCTCAAACTGAGAAATATATTGGAACTTCCATCACCGCCGAGGGATATCGGCACATTAAGAATTACACTGATAACTTCATTGACAGTAACGCGAGCCTGTTCGATAAACGAGTAAAAGAAGGGAAAATAAGAGACTGCCATGGCGACCTTCATGCCGCTCATGTTTGCTTCACTGACGATACCCGACTGCCGAGCCCTGGCGGGCAGGTCTGCATTTACGACTGCATTGAATTTAATGAAAGGTTCCGATATTCCGATGTAGCCTCGGAGATTGCCTTTCTGGCTATGGACTTAGACCGCTATCAGCAGGCTGGTCTTTCCCGACACCTGGTAGATACCTATGTGGAGCTGAGCCATGATGAAGAGCTCCTGAAATTGCTCAATTTCTACAAATGCTACCGGGCTTACGTCAGGGGCAAGGTGGAGAGCTTCAAGCTCGACGACCCATACATTCCCGAAGAGGAGAAGGCAAAGTTGTTAACTGCCGCCCAGAGTTATTTCCAGCTTGCCGAATCGTATGTATGATACGTACAGAACAGGTTAAAATATAGTCTTCCGCATAATCTCGTATAAAGTGCCTCTCCCTCGATAGGAGAGGGAGAAGGGGTGAACTCTGTGAGCTTTCCCCTCCCTCTAACTCCCTCCCGCCAGGGGAGGGAGAATCATAATAATTTATGTAGTTAACTATAAGTAACTTTTCGGGCTAATGGGCAATTGCGCCCTCAGGTATACTGTGGACCTCTGCCTCGCCGCCTCGTTACCCATACAGCCAGTGCCACTGAAACCAGCAGCAACAAGCCTACTATAGTCGCCTTCTCGGCCGGAGTAGTGTTGACGGCTACGACGCTCATGGCTACAGCAGGCGCCATCCCGGCCCTCACTACTGGCTTCAGGCTGGGATGCTCAGTTATGAGCTCGGCTATTGGTGGGCTGACTCTGTAATAGAGGTCTGTCAGGGCTTGTCCCAGCGGATTGGTCAACAGGTATCCATCTCTGAACTCACGGAGAATTTGTATTTCCTCGGCCATGGGAGTGCCGTAGGCTGCGGTGGCGGCGCAGCAGCACCGCGACCCAGCCCCCTGGAAATCGGCTCTAATGGAGTAGGAGTTGTCCGTGGTGATGGTGGTCGAGGCAGCGTCGACGTCGTCAATGGTGTCCACATCGCCCGACCAGTTGTCAAACTGGTAGCCACTCCCTGCCTCAGCCACAAGGTTGACATCGGTGCCGAGCGGACACAAAAATGTCCCCTCACCGGGTTCGGTTACCGAGCCGCCTTCGGTGCTGGATACCTTCAATAGTGCCACGGGTTCGGGATGCCACGTCTCAAAATTGGCGGTAATGGAGTGGGAGTCGTTCATGGTGATGGTGGTCTTGGCAGCGTTGATATCAGTGATAGTACTTACATCGCCGGTCCACTTCATAAATTGGTAGCCTTCGTCCGGTTGAGCGACAAGGTTGACCACCGTGCTATTGCCATGGACAAAAGTCCCCTCACCGGGTTTGGTTACCGAGCCGCCTTCGGTGCTGGAGATGGTGAGGCTATACCAGCCTGGTTCTAGTTCAAAATTAGCGGTTATGGAGTAGGAGTCGTTCATGGTGATGTTGGTCGCGGCGGCGTTGACATTGGCTATGGCACTTACATCACCGGTCCAATCCACAAACTGATAGTGTTCGCCAGGCACAGCGAAAAGGTCGACCACCGTGCTATTGCCATAGACAAAAGTCCCCTCACCGGGGGTGGTTACCGAACCGTCAGGGGTGCTGGAGATGGTGAGGCTATGCCAGCCTGGTTCTAGTTCGAAGTTGGCGGTGATGGAGTAGGAGTTGTTCATGGTGATGTTGGTCGTGGCGGCGTTGACATCGGTGATGGCACTTACATTACCAGTCCATTCCACAAACCGGTAGTGTTCGCTAGGCTCAGCAACGAGTTCAACCACAGTCTCGGCATCGTAAATAAACATCCCCTCACTGGGGGTGGTTACCGAACCGCCAGAGGTGCTGGAGATGCCAAGGCTATACTGACCTCTCAGAGGCTCAACAGCGATGCCAAGCTCCTCAATAATGTGCTCTGCCTTGCTGATGACCGCGCAAGTTTCGGAGCCAGCAAAAATCAGCCCCACAAACTCTCCATCTTTATCCACCGCAGAGCCTGAATCACCTGGCGCTGCGAAGGACCAGTTCTCTTGAGTTACCACAATCTGGTCCACGAAATAAGCTAATTGGTCGCCATACCAAACTAAGACAGAGGCATCGGTGTGAATCACCTCGCCGGTGGTTACTCCAGTTGTGCGGCCAGATTTTCGTACGATATCTCCCTCAGAGACCTCGGTCCACCCTTCAACCCAGTAATTATCTCCTTCATAAAACTGCTCGCCAGGAGATGCGTCAACACTGCCATCAATACTGCCTATAGCAGCATCAGCGTAGTTTTCCGCATCAGGCTCAAAGTCAATAGGTATGTATGCCTCGAGTTCCCCCACCCGATTGACTGACCTTCCTCCGTCGCGACTTCCGGGCTGGATGACTGGTGTTCCTATGTCGAGGAACTCACCCGTACCTGGTTCCATAGCGATAACGTGGGCATTGGATAGAATCTTGTCGTCATAGGTGACCATGCCCAGGGTTCCGGCGTATAGGTATATTAGTGCCCCTTTCGTGACGTAGGCTGACAGACTTGTCCCGCCGACCAAAGGTCTGACCTCGTCTTGCCTATCTTCGCTAACGTCGGTTATGGGCTCCGCTACCTGAGTAGAAAATGTTTGTATTTTCCCGGTAACCTCCGTCCGGACCGTGTAGCTTTCAAAGGAGTTCGGCACTCTTTGCTTCGTCTGTTCATCCTCGACAAGGACGATGATTTCGCCTTCAGCTTCCGAATGGGCGATGCCAACAAAGCCAGCTCCAGCTAGAGGCAGAAGTTCTTGTTCCAGGGCCCCTCCGGCTTCCTCCAGTGACTTTACACGACCAGGATTTTCACCGGCCGAAGCAGAGACAGAGCTAAAAAGCAGCGCGCCAACAAGAACCAGTGTTAAGAACAACAGAAGCTTTTTCTCTTTCTTCATCTCTTCTCATCCGTTGAATCGGTCATTGCTTTTACTCTCTTACGATAAAACCTTAAAACTCTTGCCTTTTATTAACCCCCCTTTTGTCATTAATAGACTGTCTATAATCTCTCAGTCAATTCACGGTAAAGTGACGAACATTGTCCCAAGCCGCTTATAGTATATCACCCCCTCACTGTCAAATTTTTTCGAGAATTTCATCGTCGGCTTTCGCGGTCAGGCTTTCGATCAATTCCTTCATCCCGGTTATTTTATCATTTGCTGCCCAGGTAACGCTAAACACAAAATCTCTCCAACGATTGTAGGGGATGCGAAAGGATTCCTGGTTTGGTTGACATAATATACTGATACTGAGTTAACACTGTGTTATAGTAATGGGGCCTTTTTAGCGTAAAAAATTTACGAGGGTGCTGGAAGGATGGTGATTAATGGATTGAAAGGCAGCTGCTACCTTCTGTAGCCTTAGGGATTAAGCAAAACCAAGAAATAGAGGAATAATCTGCACATTTCAAGGGTAAATGGCTAGGGCCTCCAGCCCTGTGGTCTCAGGCAGACTGAACATCAGATTCATATTTTGCACCGCTTGCCCGGCCCCTCCCTTGACGAGGTTGTCCAGACAGCTAATAACTATAAGTCTGTCTGTCTTCGAATCGACAGTGAGGTAAATAAGGCAAAGGTTGGTTCCCCAGGCATGCTTGGTATGAGGAGGTTTGGTCGTTATTTGAACGAAGGGGGCATGCTTGTAGAATTCCCTGTATAGCTGTTTCAAGCTGCTAACTGACAGCTTGCCGCTATCAGTCAATTTAGCATAGCAGGTGCTTAATATGCCTCTGGTCATTGGCACCAGGTGAGGCACGAAGGTTATCGTGGGAGGAAATGAAGGATTAAGTGTTTTCAATTCCTGCTCTATTTCAGGTGAATGGCGATGTCCTTCAAGGGAGTAGGCAAACACATTCTCGTCGGCCTCGGAATAATGAGTAGTCAAGCTCAGGGTTCTGCCGGCGCCAGAGACGCCTGATTTGCTATCCACCACTATATCGGGATGAATAAGCCCTTCTTTGATTATGGGTGCCAGGGCCAAGATAGCAGAAGTGCTATAGCAACCCGGGTTTGCTACTAGCGAGGCCGATGCAATTTCCCCCCGATGCAGCTCGGGTAAGCCAAAAACTGCCTCTCTCAATAGCTCGGGCGATGGATGAGTAAATCCATACCATTTGCGATATTCGCCAGCGTTCTTTAGCCTGAAATCAGCGCTGGCATCGACAACCTTGATGCCTTGTTTTAGCAAAGATGGTACTACGTCTACACTGCTTTTATGAGGCATTGCCGAGAAGGCGATGTCGATTTCGCTATCAAGCTCGGCTTTTATTATATAGTCGGTTCCGGCGAAGTTAGGGAAAACATCGCCCAATTTTTGCCCGGCTGCGCTTCTCCCGGTGACGGTGACGAGCTTTACTTGGGGATGTTGGCAAAGTAAGCGAGCCAGTTCGGCACCAACATACCCGGTAACATTTATTATGCCTGCTTTTATTTGTGACATGGGATGTTCCACGCATTATACAACATAATGGGTAATGTCGGGGAAGCAGTAAGCAATCTCTCTTCCCATCTTCGTTCCTTTATTTCCCCTGCCTGAAGTTATAGCGCTTCTCTAGGCAAATCGGCGTAGAGGATACACTTACTGGGCTAGCCCATTAGATTGCATAATAATATATAATATATTGTATGATACTACATAAGGGAGGAGTTTGGCAGGTATGAGGTTTGAGAGCAGCATCGACATTAATGCCCCAGCCGAGAAAGTCTGGGCGCTGATAGACAAGCTTGAAGAATGGCCCCAATGGATGCCGTCCATCAAGAAGATTGAGAGGCTCTCTAAGGGGCCTTTGACAGCAGGTTCACAGCTTTCTGTCACAGCTGAGGTAAGCGGGCTTACGGTTACATTATTGATGACGATTATTGAGTTTGTCCCAGAACGGACCGTGGTCATGCAGGGAAAAGCCCTAGGTACCAATTTGACACGCTTCTACACTCTGGAGCCTGTAAATGGCAAGACGAAGGTTACCATTGGTGGTGACGTTTCAGGGGCTCTAGCCTGGCTGGCGCGCCGGGGTGGTCAAGAGGTCTCAGCCGAGATTGCCCAGGCAGTAAAAAAGAGGGTTGAGGGGTTGGAGTAAATAATAATGTAGTTGCCCGATTTATTGGGGTCGTCTCTCTGTCATTGTGAGGAGCGAAGCGACCAAGCAATCTCGATAGTAAGGCAACGAGGTTGCCACGCCCCGACAAGTCGGGGCTCGCAATGACAAAAAGCGAAGAGCCTGATGAATCAGGTAGCTACGAAAGCCTGCCTTGCTTGGTCTAGCTTCAGATTACTATGCGAAGAAAAATGGAAAGCTCCCTTGGTTCAATACCGCTGAATTGTGTTGATAAATGCCTGCTAGCTCTTGATAGTGCAAATGAGCCTATGCTTATTCACGTGATTCTAAAATTAGAAGGGGAAATAGAGCACGTTAGATTGAATCAAGCAATTTTCTTGGCGCAACAAGCTCATCCCGTAATGAGAACGATTCTGCACAGCAAAAATTTTAGGCTTTGCCGACAAATACAAGAAGACCTTGGAAAGGGAGTCCTGAGCGTCCCAGACCAAGCTCAACTTCGGGATACAAAACACGAGAGCTATCTTTCCTATTGGATGAACCAGCCCTTCAATATTAAAAAGGAGTTCCCGGTGAGGGTTCTTCTATTAAAGAAAAACGAGCGGGAATCCTTGCTGGTTTTCACTTTTCATCACTCGGCTGCGGATGGGCTCCGTGCCCTTCTTTTCGTAAGGAAGGTTATTGAGAGTTATAACAACGAACTTACTAAGAATTCTGAAGGCGATATCCGCATAAATCGTAAAGGAGACGAGTTACTGGAATTTGCCCACAGCCAGAGGTCAAAGGTAGAACATTACTATAGGAAAATGATTTCCAGTCTTTTCCATCGCTTTGTTATAGCTGCTATCCCCCCCCCCACAAGGATTTTCCATGATAAATCGGGAAAGTCCAGAGAACTCGGTTTTTGTTTCAAAGTCATAGATCCCAGGGAATTTGAGCAAATCCAGTCTAAAGCAATATCGGCGGGGGTTGAGCTAAATCATATTTTTCTGGCAGCTTGTTACCGGGCAGTGGAAAAGTGGAATAGCGCGCATAGGAAAGCCAGTAAAAAAATACGCATAATGGCTCCAGTAAACATAAGCCCAAAGGGGTTTCGCTATGTTGTTTCCAATCAGGCATCCTGGTTTTCCTTACCCACCACGCCCGAAGACAGGGCTGATCCTGCAAAGCTATTGAGAAAAGTAAGAGCAGATACCATAAATGCGACGAGTAAAAGGATAGCCTTCTCCTTAGTTTATTTCTTCTACTTTTCCTCTCGCTTCCCTTTGTGGGTTATGCGAGGGATGAGCCGGTTCTTGATAATTACTCGGACATATGTTGATACTATTCTCTTTACCAATGTAGGTTTCATCTGGCCGAAGCCAGGCTCTGAGGAACCGGCGGTGCGTAAGATAGGCAACGCCAGGATACTCAATGTTACTGGCTCAGCCCCTGTGGTAACTCCCATGGGACTAGGCATCGCTTCGGGTACCTATAATAAGAAGCTAAATTTCTCTCTCACTTATAGGCCTGCCCTGTTCTCCGAAGAAAAAGCTAAGATGTTCCTGGACTTGTATGTTGAGGAGATTAGACAGTATCAAGGTGTGCAGAATACATGACAGTATCACTGGTAAAATTTGACGACTCCTTGGATTCGCTTCGTAAGGCTATCGAGCTGTGTCAGGGATTCGAGAAACTGGATAGGAATGACAGAGTCCTGATAAAACCCAATAATTGTTTCCGACACAAAATAATGCCTCCCTATGGGATGGTGACCACGTCGAAGATCATAGATGGAGTTGTACAACTATTACTCGAGTATGGCTGCAAAGATATTTCTATAGGAGAAGGAGCTATCATTGGTGTATTCGATGAACTTGAGCCGTATACGAAGCAGGGTTTTAAAGGCACGGGTATTGACAAGGTAGCGAAAAAATATGGAATTAAGCTGATTGATTTCAATGAAGGTGCTTTTCATGAACTAGATTTAGGAGGGGTCAAGGTTAAAGTCTCGGGAGCAGCCTTAGACACAGACTTTCTCATAAATGTCCCGGTGCTCAAGACTCATTTTCAAGCAAAGGTCTCTCTGGGTTTCAAGAATCTGAAGGGCTGTCTCAGCAAGGACTCAAAGAAAAGATTTCATATCAGTAAGCGACTGGATAACCTGATTTGCCTTTTGAACGAAGCTATTAAGAGCGACCTGGTCATAATTGATGGTATATATATGCTGGAAAGGGGACCGGAAACTCTTGCAGGCGTAGCCCACCGCAAGGATTTGATTATAGCCAGCCCAGATGTATTCGAGTGTGATGTTGTGGGAGCAACGATACTGGGAGTTGATCCTGCGCAGGTTGACTATCTGAGTGAATTTGCCCAGAGACACAATCGCTCTTTTGATATCAGCGCAATTCAAATTAAAGGAGAGGATATAGAATCTCTAAAGGAGCAACTCGAGTGGCGATTTGAACCGGACAGAGAGTTACTGACCCCGGCGAAAATAACAGGACTTTCTGCTCCCTATCCGGGGCAAACTCTTTGTTCCGCTTGCGGTGCCACGCTCGCCCTGGCGCTATCAATATTCGGCAAAGATAATCCTGGAATGGATTTTGGCGGTGCAGCGTTATATTACGGGCTGGGATTGAAGCCGGAAAGAGATACTCAAAAGGTCTTCCTTTATGGCGATTGTGCTATCAGAAGTTATAAGGGTTTACGGAATGTTATTGAAATAGAAGGATGCCCACCTACACTGACTAAAACTCTCCTTGCCTTGATGAAGGCTCTTCTTAATAAACCCAGGATGTTTAGAATGCTGCTTCTGCGAGCTATAAAGTTAATTGGAATAAGGCTCGGGATCTACCAAGAAAGTTTTCCCAGATGGGAGCGATACCGGTCAAAAGAGTTTGATAAAACCCACTTCTCGTGAAGGAAAGGATTCCTTCACGCCTCAGAAATTTAGGATTTAAAATCTTCTGGGATTACCCATTCGATTTGATTATTGTTCTTGAGAACGGAAACAATGTGGTTCTGGTATCGTAATTGCTCCACCAGAAAAACTTGCCCCTTATAGTCCAAAACAATATGATTCTCGTCGGGGACTGAGATTATCCGACAGGTCTTTAACCAGCTTATACCAATTCCGATAACCTTGAGAGCGGCTTCCTTCGCCGTCCAATAGCGGAAAAAGGTATCCCAGGACTTTTCCTTCAGCTTCCATTCCTCATCGCTCGCCACATGAGCAAAGAGCAATTCATCTCGCGGCTTCATTTCTTCAATATCGATCCCGACCTTACCATTGCTAACCACCGCCGCCACGTACTTAGATTTATGGGAGAGAGACCAATAATTGCCATTAACAGGACATGGGACGCCCTTTTCGTCCTTGCGAAGTTCTCCGAGTCTCACTCCGCTTTTTTCGGCACTCAGTTTTAGCGCCTCTCGAGCACTTCGGCTTAAATGGTCTACCTTGTCTTGCCCTGAGGGTTTATGTACGACTTCGATAACTGGCATGACTACAGGAAATAAAGTCATTAGCTTACTAAAACCTTGTCGCCTTCTTAATAATATCTTTGTCAAAGTAGTTGACCGACATGCCAGCGTCCACGACAATGCCCTGGGCATTAATGCCGCTAGACTGCTCGCTCAGGAGAAACGCTACGGTATTGGCTACTTCCTTGGTGGTCAGGCCTTTTTTGCGCAAAGTTAATTGCTCGGAAAAGAGGTAATAGTCCAAATATCCTGGTATCCCTGCGGATGCTGAGGTTTTTAATAGTCCGGCATTCACGGAATTAAATCGGATTTGGGAAAAAGAACTGAAGGATTTAGCTAAAAAGCACAGGGTTGAGTCCAGGGCAGCTTTTACCGGGGCCATGAAGCCATAAGGTTCGGCTGCCATTTTGGTGGTCGAGATGGATATGGTGACTACCGATGCTTTCTCATCCAATAGGTCTTTAAATGCATTAGCAATGGCGATTAAGGAATAACAGGAGATATCAACTGATTGCAGGAAGTCTTTCCTTTTTGTTTCGTGAAATGGCTTGAGTCCCTCTTCATAATTGGCAAAAGCTATGGAGTGCACGATACCATGAATTGTGGGATACTTTTTGGAAATGTCTTCAGCCAGTTTCTTGATTTCATGCTCCCGTTCGACATCACACACGAAGATATCGGCACCAGGAAGGATTTTGGCAACACTCTCTTTTCTCTCTGCTGATTGAACACTATAGATTGCTTGTGCTTTTGCCTCGGAAAGGACCTCGCCGACAGCGAAGGCGACGCTCTTTTTGTTAGCTACTCCGAAAACGAGAACAGTCTTACCGGCAATGTCTAAAAAGTCCATATGTTACTCCTTATCTTTTCTGTTTCCTCCATCTGCTGAAGGAGATGCGATAGAGAAAGGACCCCCATAGGTTTTCCACGAAGAGGACCAACCGAATTGGGCGGAGCACTACGTTGACCAACTTTGCCTTTTCTCTGCCATAGGTCTCTTCTAGCCTGTGAACAGCTTCGGGGTCAGGGTGAGCATTGGACTCTGCCCAGTGCTGGGCGTAAAGCACTGCAATGCTGTACTCTTCAGGACAGCCTTCCATGACACCCCCGACGAGTCTCGCTAACTCTTCTTTGTCAACCCCGATTCTTAGTGCTTCTCTGGTATGAAGCCAGGAACAGAAGCGGCAACCGTATACTGCGGCAGCCGCAACCATCAGCCTTTCCCTGAGGGGGGGCGGCAGCCCTCCCCTATATACGCTTGTTAGCCGTGTCGTGTTTGTTAACATGAAGAACAAATCAGGAAAAAACTCTCTCCAGCTTCCGTATACTTTTCTCTTAGACCCCCTGTCCGTTATCACCTTCTCCCCTCAGGATGCCTCTTTAGCCAGGGTGACGGTGAACTCGACTGTGACCGAGGTCTTGCCGCCAACTGAGGCTTTGCCCTTCATATAATAGGCATTGCTGATTTTTTCCACCAGCTCTGCTTCAATATCCATGGTGTTGCCGGGCTTGACGATGCTTTTGAACTTGGCGTTATTAATTCGGGTCAAAACAGGGACACCTTCACCCATGCCGCCCATCATTTTGGAGAGCAGGATTGCACCTGTTTGAAAAATGGATTCACAGATAAGCGCCCCGGGCATGATCGGTTGCCCTGGATAATGTCCTTCGAAGACTGGCTCATTAGGCCTTATCTCTTTCGTTGTTTTGATTTTGGTTCCGCTTAATTCTACAATCCTATCGACAAACAAAAACGGTGGGCGATGGGGTATGGCATTTAGAATCTCCTCCATCTCATAATCCTCCACTTACCTCAAGAGTAGAACCAGCGACATAGGACGCCTCTCTGGAAGCCAGGAAAAGAACGCAGGCGGCCACCTCTTCAGGACTTCCGAATCTCTTTAGAGGAATCTTGGCCAGGTAAGTTTCACGCAATTTATCCGGAAGGTCTTTGATGAATTCGGTGGCAATAAATCCCGGAGAGACACAATTAACTGTAATACCCCGGGTGCCGACCTCCTTGGACAATGATTTAGTCAACGCAACCAGGCCTGCCTTTGAAGCCGCATAGTTAGCCTGGCCTTCAAAACCGTATCTTTCCATCACAGAGCTTATGTTGATTATCCGTCCATATCGTTTGCGCATCAGACTCATGACAGCAAATTTGCACATGTAAAAGATACCAGCGAGATTGACATTCATCACGTCATGCCAGTCCGATTCTTTCATCATCGCCAGGACAGAGTCCTTTCGGATACCGGCGTTGTTCACCAGGACTTCAAAGCTCCCATATTTCGTGTCTATGTATTTGAAAAAATTTTCCACCTCTTCATATTTGGTCACATCAAGCTTTTGGATATCAATGTTTTCGGCAAACTGGCTGTTATCTTGTTTAAATTGTGCCGCCGCAGCCTCATTTGTCGTATAAGTGACAATAACTTTAGCGCCTGCCTTCAAGAAACCCTCGGCAATGCCTTTGCCTATGCCTCTGGTTCCACCAGTGACGATAACAGTTTGTCCTTTGAAATCATGCATTTCTTACACCTGCTGAGAGAAATTTATCTACATCATGGGCGACGATTACTCCGTAATTAGCTGCACCTAGCCAACCTGACATAATAATCCCCACGGAGCCAGTGTGAAAAAGTCCTGGTATCTCTTTAGGAAGCCCCATACTGACCTTTAACCCTTCAAATTTGGTGCCAAAGGAGGCACCATTTAAATGGAGCGTATACCTTTGAAATGTCTTGGGAGTGGCGGCTTCCAAGTAGTCTATTTTATCTCGAATTTTAGGAACATATTTTCCCAGAGCATCAAGAGTTCCTTGGATCAGTTCTTCCTTAGAATCGCGATATTCTTCTTCAGGCAATTTTGCCCAGTCTTCGTAATTGGCGTTGGAGGAGGCAACAATGGAGTACATATCAGAGCCTGGCCGGGTTTGTGGATAATAGATGGAAAAGGTCCGGCTGGTAGTATTTTTGCTGCAAAGTTCTTGAGGGTCGAATTTCATTGCCTCCGAGGTGAAAAGCAAATCCCCGATGTAGTCAATCTTATCACCTTTCTTGATGCCGATATAGACCTGGCAGCTACTGTTATTGAGGCGCACCTTTTTCGCCTCTTTAACGAAGCTTTTAGAAAAATTTTCGTCTCCGACCAGTTTGTGGATGGTTGATAACAAATTACCATTGGAGACAACAGCCTTACTCTTGGTGCTCTTTCCATTTGCTATTACTCCGGCAACCCTTCTATCCTTAATAAGGATTTTTTCCACCAGACACTTGGTCTGGGTATCAACGCCGTTTTTTAGAAGCTCCTCTCGCATTTTTCCGATAAACTGGTCTGTTCCTCCTCGCACAGTATAAACACCTTTGCTCATGAAGTTGGAAAACACAATCCCATAAGTTATCGCGGGATCATCTAGAGTTGACCCATTGGCATAGGTGATTGACTCCATTAACATGCGGTGAACATCGTCACGGCCAGGGAAGAATTTTTCAAAAAATTCTCTTGTGGTCATGCCTTGGTCATCGTAAAAATTCATGTTTCTCGCTGTATCGAAAAAGCCTTCGATATTCTCTCGGGGTATCTTGAATCGCTGCTCCAAGATGCGTGTAAAATCCTCCCTGTCATACGTTGTGGTAAATGAGAACTGGGGGTTGTCAAATCTGATCCCTTTGAGCTGAACAATCATGCTGGCAATTTCGGGAGTCCAGTATTTACGACAGGTTTTAATCATGCCAACCGGAAATCCATGTAGGGCGATATCGAAGATATGTCTCCTTCTTTTGAACCAGCTAGCCAATCCGCCAAGGTTGTAGTGCTGCTCAAGAAGTAAAACTGAGTGTCCTCCCCTGGCTAGCATATTGGCACATGTCAATCCTCCCAGTCCACCTCCAATGACAATGACATCGTATTCCGACTTTATATCTTTTGACCAGTCCTGGCTCATGAATTTCCCTTTTCTTACCCCTTCTGTAGAACGTGCAGATTTGCCATAGAGATACCACTAAGCATTGCTCCCACAATTCCTAGCAATCCCTGGTCTGTGCCACAAATAAACAGATTGTCTAAATGAGTCCTCCCTGTTTTGGTTTTATTTGGTGTCCCATAGACTGCGCCATTTATATGGCCAGTGAATCTGTGGATTGTCTTTGGAGTAAAGATATCGGTAAAAACAATTGAATTGCGGAAATCGGGCACAAATTTCACCACCTCCTTCAGCGTGGCTTCCAACCAGGCAGCTTTCTGGGCTTTGTATTCTTCCTCACTCAATTTGTTCCAGAGGTCGAAGTTAGCCAGGTTGGTTATCCTGATTATGCCCTCTGGCAAAGGACTTTCGAATTGAAAATTATTAGGGCAGCAGATAACACCACTGGAAACATCAACTAGCTCGTCAGGTCTGCGATAATCAAATCTATCTGAATTGTTGTAAAAGGTGATTGTTGTGTTGTAGCCCATTTCGGCGGGTTCCTTGTTTAAAACCAGAATAGACTCCACAAATGAAAGTTGACCCAGTTGACGATCGAATTTTGAAGAATCATAGTCGGTCAACAATTTCATCGTTTCAACGTAGCCAGCGGATGATAGTATCCTGTCGGCTGTCAGAACTTCACCGTTTTCGAGCAGGATTGATTCAACCCTGCCATTAGCGCATTTAAGACTTGTTACTGCGCATTTCATCTTTAATTCACCGCCGTAGTCCTTGTATTTTCTCACCAGCGCATCGAGGATTTGGCGTATTCCAGCCTGAGGTCGGGCCAAGCCCTCGCAGAAGACGCTCTTGAACATGATGACAAACAGTGCGAATTCCATGTCCTTTTCCTGTGCATTGCTGTAAAACATAAGCGGGCAAAAAATCATCTCGCTGAGAAGTGGGTCGGAAATAATAGAGCTTACGACTTGGCGAGCCGAAATCGGTTTTGCATCTTGGGCCAGCTGGTCATAGCCATATTTGGAAATGGTCTTAAGCAGTTTTTGGAAGTTGTCGGCTTGCCTGGGAAAATTATCGACGACCTCTTGGACAAAAAAGTCGAAGTCGTTATTAAACCTGAGGGTTTTATGGGGAAATTTGATTACTGACATTCGTTGAGGGCAGAGGGCAAAATCCTCCGCTTTTAGTTTGAGCTGTCGGAGCAGCCTCGGCAATGGCGCTAATCTAACACCTTTTGGGACATAGTTGGTCATAGCATGAAGGCCGACATCGAATTTACGTCCCCCAAGGCTATAAAAAGAGTTTAGTCCCCCAACGCGATAATGTTTTTCGACGATGCAGACCTTTCTACCATAGTAGGCTAACCTAATGCCAGCGGCAAGGCCAGACATTCCGGCACCGATAATTAGAACATCGTAATCCATGGTAAGGCTCTTTTTAAAATCGAAGGCTAATCTAAACCTTAAATCCTCGGGGAAAATGTGACAAAAACCTGCGTTCCTGGCTTGCTAACGCGTAATAGCTTAGTTTTCCCAAAGTCTTAGTTCATAGGGTATAATATAAAGGGTAAGGGGGTCAACTCTATTTTTCTTCGGGTGCTCTACTCACCGGCATTGGTTCTACTGACTTTTTTGGTCTGGTAGTGACGGGACGCAGAGACATTCCAAGCTCTAGTTGTATTAAACAACGGACTGCCAGCTCAGGAAGGGATAGGTCTGCTCATGAACGATATTCCAGTTGTGAGTGGGTTTGGTTCTGCCGGGAGCGACCGTGCATATATCCCACGCTGCCTCCAAGAAGGTGGCGATGTCCTGCATTTCGGCGGTGGTCTTGCCTGTTCCGCCAGCCGAAGTAGCTTGTCCGCTGGTTTTGGTATCCCAGAAGGAGTTGTTAACAATGCCTACCCAATTCACTCCCACCATACCGCCAACATACTCATCGCCGGTCACGTTACCGCTGGAATACGAGTTGCTGACTGTGCCGAAATTCACTCCCACCATACCGCCAATATAATAGTTGCCAGTGACGCTGCCTGTGGAATAGGAGTTCCTCACAGTGTCATCCCAACCATTAATTCCCACCATACCGCCAATATAATAGTTGCCAGTGATGCTGCCTGTGAAATAGGAGTTCCTCACAGTGCCATCATTCCCTCCTACTAAGCCGCCAACATAGTAGTTGCCAGTGACGTTGCCTGCGGAATAGCAGTTCCCCACAGTGCCATCATTCCCTCCCAGCAGACCACCAACATCCCACTCGCCAGCCACGCTGCCTGTGGAATAGGAGTAGCTCATAGCGCCGTCATTCCCTCCCGCCAGGCCGCCAACATAATGGTTGCCAGTGACGCTGCCTGTGGAATAGGAGTCCTTCACAGTGTCGCAATTACTTCCCACCAGACCGCCAACATCCCACTCGCCAGACACGCTGCCTGTGGAATAGGAGTTCCTCACAGTGCCATTATTCCCTCCCAGCAGACCACCAACATAATAGTTGCCAGTCACGCTGGCTGTAGAATGGGAGTGGCTCACAATCTCCGAATTAATTCCGACCAGCCCACCAACAGAATACCAGCCAGTGACGCTGCCGCTCGAATAGGAATTGGTCATGGTGCCCTCATTAATTCCGACCAGCCCGCCAACAGAATACCAGCCGGTGACGCTGCCGCTCGAATAGGAATTGGTCATGGTGCCCTCATTAATTCCGACCAGCCCGCCAATAGAAGAAGAACCAGCCACACTGCTGGTGGAATAAGAGTTGCTCACAGTGCCCTTCCAACTATATCCCACTAGACCCCCAACACAATCGTCGCCAGTCACGTTGCCGCTGGAATAGGAGTTACCCACAGTGCCATCATTTCCTCCCACTAGACCGCCAACCCGATAAGTGCCAGTTATGTTTACGTTCTCGATACCTGCTTGAGTGACTTTTCCACTAGAAGCAAGGTATCCGAATAATCCGACTTGCGAAACAAAATCAAAGTTGAAGCCTAAGTTAAAGATTTTGTGACCATTACCATCAAAGTCTCCAGCCAGATAAGGGATGTAAAAGTTGGCTTGATTGCCTAAGTCCAGATTGTTTGTCAGTCTAAATTTCAGAGAACCATCCTGACCAAAGGCGAGCAGCTCTTTGAAATCACTGGCGGTATTTATCAAATAATAACCATCTTCTTGAGAAAGCCTTTGATTGACATCTAAAAACTTATCATTAGCAAGCCACTGCTCAAAGTCTTCATCGAACAAGGCTCCAATAGTAATTATGTTCTCTCCGTTAATCAGAACCTCGTTGTAATTATAGTGGGAGTTGGCCACGGTGCCCTCATTAATTCCGACCAGAGCGCCAACGTGCTGGTCGCCACTGACGTTGCCGCTCGAATGAGAGTTGGTCATGGTGCCCAAATTATCTCCCACCAGACCGCCAACATGCTGCTTGCCAGCCACAATGGCGTTCACCACGCCAATATTCTCGATGACCCCTCCCTCATCAACAAAACCGAAAAGCCCCACAAAACTTTCGTCAGGACGGTGGACGAACAGGTCTCTTATCTCATATCCCTGACCGTTGAAACTCCCGGTAAACCGGTCATCAAAGGTTCCAATTGGCTCCCACCCGCTTATTCCATTGGCTATTTGACTTGCCAGTTCCATATAACCGGCCGTAGTAGAATCAAGATCGTTCATCAGAAGGTAGCTACCGCCCAGGTTGTCTCTGACGGCATCCAAATCATACCAATCCCGTATTTCAGTAGGAGGAGGATCACAGCCTATCATACCTGCAATTAAGGCTACCATGATCAAAAAGATGCCAATTCTTGCTACGTGATGGTGCTTCCTCGAACCAAATATTATCTTCATATTTAATTTAAAGTTCTTTCATCCGCGGCTCTAGATAAGCTACAGAGCTATCTAATGTGGCTAAATGTATATAGTCATCCTCGGGTACTTCGATACCGTAGCGCTTTCGCAGCTCCATAATGATGTCTAAGAAATCCATTGAGTCTAGGTCCACTTGTTCTCGTATCGGGATATCGCCCTTGAGATTACTCAGATCTTCGTCTGGTATGATTTGGGCTATGATTTTCAGAATCGTGTCTTTAATTTGCTCCTTGGTCATGTACCTCCTGTTGTCTATTCTAAGAATGCTTTCAACTTTATTCCTCAAATTTTTTTACGATAACAACTGAATTGATGCCCAACATTCCGAAAGAATTATTCAATATATAATCGACCTTGTCAATCCTTTTTGGCTCATTGATAACCAGGTTGTTAAGAGGACACTCAGGGTCTAAGTGGTCCAGATTGATCGTAGGGTGGATAATATGGTCTTCAAAAGATGGTAAATTGCCCGCTAACTCTAAGGCACCAGCGGCTCCCATGGCATGACCAATAAAACTCTTGGTGTTGTTTATATACGCATGGGGATATTCGCCAAAGACTTCTCTAATTGCCTGGCACTCCACAGGGTCTCCTTCAATGGTGCCTGTCCCGTGGGTATTGATGAGATCGATATCTTCTGGAGATATGCCAGCTTTGTTAAGACCAAGCTTAATGCACCCAACTTGTCTTTCTCTGTCGGGGAAAATGAAATCAGTGGCATCTGAATTGATGGCATAGCCTGCGATTTCGCCGTAGATCTTAACCCCCCTTTTGAGGGCATCGCTCAATCTTTCCAGAACAAAAATGCAGCCGCCTTCGGAAACAACCACACCATTCCGATCCTTATCAAAGGGGCGACATGCCTTATCTGGGTCTGGATGGGAAGCTAAAGCCCCTTCACTTTTGAAGCCAGCGAAAATGCCAAAGGAACCAGTACACTCAGAAACGCCACCGGCTAGGGCTAAATCGACTTCGTTCAGCAGGAGCATTTGTAAGCCATGTGTGAGTCCGATGTTGCCACCAGCACAAGCAGCTCCCAATGTGTAGTGAGGTCCGGTAATTCCCATATTCAGGGTGACTTCGCCGGCGGGATTATTAGCCACTACTCTTGGATTATGATGGTGCGACCAATATTTCACGTCGTAGTCAAATTGCTTAATTTCATAGATTTCATTTTCGGTTTCCACGGTGCCGTGCTCGGTAATACCAAGGTAGACACCGATCCTTGATTTATCAAGACAAGCAAGGTCTAATTTAGCATCAGCGATTGCTTCCTGAGCACAGTAAATAGCAATAGAGCCTGCCCTCGTTCCCCGGCGCAATTCCTTCTTTTTTTGATACTTTAGTGGGTCGAAGTGGCATATACCAGCTAATACTTCACCCATGTAGCGAACATTGAATTTCTGTATCCCGGGTTTGCCAGCAAGTAAACTTTTTCGAAATTCCGCCAGATTATTTCCGTTTGGCGCCGTCAGGCCAACCCCGGTAATTACAATTCGTGTTTCATTAGGCTTCTTTGCCACCATAGGGTAAAACTTCCATCAAAAACGTAGATATTAGAGCGGCTTGAAGAAATCTGTCTAATTGCATCGCTGTCTGAGGGAGTATCCCCCTGAGCTCATCTTGATGGGGCCATTTTCTCTACCATTCCAGACCCAGCATAAGACAGACTATGCCGCTGCCAATCCCCAGCATAGCAACCTTATCACCGGGGTTAAGGCAACCCTGGTCAATTCCGATAGCCATGGTAATGGGCAGGGAAACCGACCCAATGTTTCCCAGATATTCCACAGTGGAAAAGTCTTTTGTATCATCTAGTCCCAGGGTCTTGAACAATAGTTTACTATGCACGGCGCTAACCTGATGAGTAAAAAACCTATCTACGTCGGAGTTGTTCCACCCAAGCTCTTGTTTTGTGTTCTCCCAGGTGTCAGGCGCCAATTTCAGTCCATTTTTCAGGACCCCTGCATAGTCTGTGCGCATATCTGGGAGCTCATCCAAGTCAAGGAAAGAAGCATCGGCTTCTATACGGCAAAGATCATTATGCTGTGAAGCAGCGCGCGTTACCCCGCCAAGAAGCTTATGACCATCTTGCGACAGGGAGGAGTTGCTTAACACTGCTGCCACTGCTCCTGATCCCAAAGTTAGAGTGGCAAAGGCGAGTTTGAGCTTATCCCTGGTGATGTCCGGGTCTTCCAGAAGTTTATCGATTGTTGTGTCAATAAGCCGTTTACTACTCTCACAGCCAACCACAATTCCTGCTTTTATCTGACCCAGCTCAATCATATTTGCCAGGGTTACCATGCCGTTGATGAAACCCAGGCAGGCGTTGGAGATGTCGAAGATGGTAGCTGTGGGAGGAAGGCCCAAAGAGTCATGGACCACGGTAGCTGTCGCTGGCTCCAGGAAATCACGAGATACCGAGGTATGGAGCAGGCATCCGATATCCTCTTTTTTAATGCCTGACTTGCTAATGGCTTTTTCTGCCGCTTCTATACTCGCCTGGCTCGGCGTTACTCCATCGTCCCAGAATCGCCGTTCCCGAATTCCAGTCATCAATTCCAGGCGCCCGTAGGAAAGATTGAATTTGTCGTATATCGGGGCTATTCTTTCTTCCAGGCTCAAGGATGTAGCGATATTCTTGGGAAGTTCATAACCAAAAGACTCAATACAGACCTTCTTGTACTGCATTCAGTACCCTACTTCTCCCTCACCAGCACCGTGAGGAGCTACAACGAAAGTAGATATGTCAAGCCCACAGGCTCACTTTTGCCTGCTCGCTATTAATTTCGGAATATGGAACTTTGTTCTGAGATTTTCCCAACTTTCTGTGGACTCCGGGGGAATTATCTCGTCTGGAATGTACTTCCCTACTCCAGCAAGGACAGCACAAACCTTTCTCGAGTTCGCTACCTCGTCAGGGACATATTTATCAGCGGCAGCAATAACAATAGAGCGCAGCCTATTGGAAGCTAATTTCTCGACCACCCTAATTGCGAAGGAAATCAATCTATTGGGGACACGTTTATCCAAAAAATTGAGGCCAAAGAGCAGCAACCTATCTGGAGCATGTTTATCTACGGCTTTCACAAAAAGAAAGAACCCCCTCTTCGCGAGGGACCTATTTATAGAATCAAAGTTGGGCTTTTTTAACGCCACGATCTTTCCCACCCAAGTACCATGCCTTTATCATATTTTATTACTATTTACTACTATTTGTCAATCACGATAACTTACCTCTACCATCCTGTAATTGACACACTGGAGTGACAGGAGTAAAATACATTGTTTTGATATGGCTGATGTAAAGCTTGGTTCAGGAGAGAGTTTCGAGGCCCTGCTACGTAGATTTAATAGGCAGGTGCAGCAGGACCGCATTTTAGCTGAAGTTCGCCGCCGCAAGCACTTTGAAAAACCTAGTGAAGAGAGGAGAAAGAAAGCGGCAGCGAAAAGGCGGAAAAGCTCTAGATAGCCAAGAGATGGCGCTGAAGGATAATATTCGGGAAGCGCTCAGTGGAGCGCTTAAGCGGCAGCAGGGGGTAGAGGTTGCTACATTAAGGTTATTATTATCTGAAATAAAGAATGCTGAAATTGCGCAGCAAAAGCCTGCTGACGATAACAAAGTACTTGATGTTATTAGCAAGGAAGTAAAACGTCGTCGGGAGAGCATCGAAGCCTTTAAGAAGGGGAATCGTAGCGATCTGGTAACGCAGGAAAAAGCAGAACTGGCTGTTCTTATGAGCTATCTTCCTGAGCAAATGAGTCGGGAGGAGATCATGGCGGCGGCACGGCAGGTGGTTGATGCGGTTGGAGCTAAGGGGCCAAGCGATAAAGGCAAAGTCATGTCTCAGCTTATGCCTCAACTCAAAGGCAAAGCTGATGGCAAAGAAGTCAACGAGATAGTTTCAGAGTTGCTTGCTGCTGGCTAGGTTTAGAAGGCGAGCAAGGTTTTTAAATTATGGTGTGATGGCGGTAAAAGAGCACCGCCATTATTCTTTGCAGTATGAAATTTGAATCGTTATTTTCCCCAGCACCTGGAGCAATTGAGATTGTTATCCCGATAAATCGAGACCCTTCACGCATTGTTCCTCGGAATGAATTTTAGTATTCGAATTTGGAATTTTGAATTTGTTTAGGATTTAGAAATTAGAATTTGAGATTTAATTGAATGGAAGTCTCTCCATTTCGCGGTATACGCTATAACCAAAGGATGGTTAGCGATCTAACCCACGTTATCTGCCCTCCCTTCGATGTTATCACTCCTGAACAGCAAAAACTCTACTACGAAGAAAATAGTTACAACGCTATTCGCCTGGAATTCCCCGAACCGACGGGTGATAGATATCAAGGCGCAGCTATTACCTTTCAACAATGGCTGAAGCACGAAGTTCTTCATATTGATAGGGTACCCAGTTTCTATTTGCATGACCATCGTTTTGAGTATTCGGGCGAAAAGAAGGTAAGGCGTGGGCTGATAGCTCGCGTCAAGCTCGAACCCTGGGGCAAAGGTATATATCCTCACGAAGAAACATTTTCCAAAGCTAAAAGCGACCGTTTGCAGTTGATGCAAGCTTGCCGAGCTAACTTCAGCCCATTGCTTTCTCTTTACCAGGATTCCGAGCGAAAAATTGCCTCGATATTATCTGAGGCATCCCGAGCTAAACCCATGATTGAGACATCAGTTCTCTATCCTCCGATGAGAGAAGGAAAGGATGAGGATGGCGAAGCTCATGCTCTATGGGCGATAACTGACCCAGAAATCAAGCGGGAACTAAGTCAGTTTCTATCCTCTCAACCCCTTTACATTGCTGATGGTCATCACCGCTACGAAACAGCGTTGACTTACAAACAAGAAAGAGCACAAGCCAGCTATGAGCAAATTCCCTCTCCCTCGATGGGAGAGGGTCAGGGTGAGGGTGGAAAAGCCTTCAATTACGTAATGATGGAATTAGTTGACTTTTCTGACCCTGGACTGGTTGTTCTACCTCTGCACAGACTAGTGCGTGGTATTGAGTCTTCTGTCTTAATGGGGCTGGGAGATCAACTCAGGAACTTCTTTGTCCTTGAGTCTGCCCCATTCGAAACTGGTGGCCTTGACTCGTCGGGGCTGTCAACTGATAGCTTTTTGGGAATCCTGGGCTTACAGCCTGGCTCAGTGGTTATATTGAAGAAGCGTCAAGATATTTCACTTGAGGACATGATGCCCGGTAACAGGTCTCAAGCTTACCGGGAGTTTGACGTTAGCATTCTTAATCATATTATTTTGGATAAGGTCCTGAGCGGAGCGAAGGATCTAGAAGTCGCTCATACCGTGGATTTGAAAGAAGCCTCCCGGCAAATAAAGGAAGGGAAGTATCAATTAGCTTTCCTGCTAAATCCTCCGCAGCCGGAGATGGTCAAGGCTGTTGCTGATGTTCAAGACAGGATGCCAAGCAAATCGACTTATTTTTACCCTAAGCTCCCCGCTGGTTTAATCATTAATCCTCTGGACTGATTAATTAATCTCCTCTTCCTTGACTCCCGGTGTCATTTTCTTCTTTATTCCTCGCCCTTGACTCTCATTGTCATTGCGAGTCCCGATTTATCGGGACGAAGCAATCCCTTCTTCCATGAAGGATCAACGAAGGATGAAGGTGAAATAAATCCTCGCCCTTGAAGGGAGAGGATTAAGGTGAGGGTGAAATAAAAACCCTGAGCTTCAGCGTTGCTTTGCCCCAGCAAACATAGAAATTTCTTGTTTTTTCAACAAAATTTTCCTAAAAAACTAATGCGGAGGCTGAGATACATGGGTAACACTCATGGTATGTTTAGTGGTAATAACTTACTGTGAGGAGTTACCGGGATGAGAAAGCCAGCCAGCTTTTACTTCTTTAAAAGAAAGCCCACCGTCCAAAAGGATAGATATGAATGCTGGAGGGGAGTGGCAGACCTTTTGGGCTTTACAACCCAGGAGAGATTGAGAGTGGAGTGGATGGTCTTCTACTATACGGTGGGAGAGGAGAATGCGACCCTCACTGCTCAGCATTTCGCCATCTCAAGGAAGACTTTCCATAAGTGGTTGAAGCGCTTTAATGACTCTAAATACAATGTTAAGAGCCTGACTGATCAATCCAAAGCCCCTCGCCATAAGAGAAACTGGGAGGTGACCCTTATCCAGGAAGAGAGGATAAGGCGCTTAAGAAATAGATATCCTTACTATGGCAAGAAGAAGCTGAAAGCCCTCTATGAGAAGGAATATTCTGAGGAGATCTCTACCTGGAAAATTGAGAGGGTGATACGAAGGTATAAACTCTACCCTGACAAAAGGAAGGCAGAGAAGACTGCCAGGAAGAGAGCCAGAGCTCGCCAGAAGCCGAAGAGGAGGATTACCCAGCTAGTGAAGGAAGGGAGTCCATGTTTCCTCTTTCAACTTGATACCATTGTTATCTATTGGAATAACCTCAAAAGATATATCCTGACTGCGGTGGACCATGCTACTAAGTTAGGCTATGCCCGGATGTACAAAAATAAGAGCTCAAGGTCTGCAGCAGATTTTCTCTATCGTCTCCGCTACCTTGTTAACCAGCCTATTGAAAACTTACAGACAGATAATGGAAGTGAGTTTGCCTGGGAGTTTGAAACAGCTACCGCCAAGTTAGGTATTCAAAGGTACTTCTCCAGGGTCAAGACCCCAAAGGATAACCCGGAGATAGAAATGTTTAATGAGACCCTGGAGTATGAATGGCTTTACAACTTTAATCTATCTTTAGACCCTGAAGAGCTCAATCCCCGGCTAACTGAATGGCTTATAGAATACAACTTCAACCGCCCGCACCAATCTCTTGCCTATCTTACTCCGGTAGAGTATATTGAAAAAGAACTTGCTAAAATCCGCAGTCCAGTGTTACCTATGTGGTCAGCCAGCACATCGACTTGACATCGCATCTCGGAACGCTATAAATTATGCAGGAGTCCAACATTTCAAAAGGAGCCAGCTTTATGAAAAGGATCATCCAGGTCAAAATCTATAAAGGGGAGAAATTTTACGTTGCCGAGTGTGTTGATTTGCCTGTGGTTACTCAAGGCAAAACTCTGGACGAAGTTGTGGAGAATATCAGGGAAGCTATTGACCTCCACCTTGAGGGGGAGAGCCTAGAGGTATGGGATATTTCCCCCGATTTTTCCGTTTTGGCCAATTTTGAGCTTGAGCCAGTTCATGCCAAAGCTTAGAAGCCTAAGCGGCGAGGATATTATCAGAATCTTTTCTCAATTTGGTTTTGAAATTGTTTCCCAAAAAGAAAGCCATGTAAAATTGAGAAGGATTCTCTCCAATGGTACAAAGGAAACTATCACTATACCTTCTCATAAAGAACTGGATAAAGGTACCTTGAGAGCCATCTTCAGGCAAGCCTTAAGATATTTCCCAGAAGAGCAGCTTAAGCCATATTTCTATAGCTAGAACTATTATAGCTAGGTTACTGTAATTGCGCTGAGGTTCAGATTGCTTCGTCGCCCTTCGACAGGCTCGAGGCTCCTCGCAATGACAGTGGAAAAACACGAGATGCAGCGGGGCTCAGAGATATGTGAGAGATTGCCATGGCTTGTGTTTTCACCCTCACCTAATCCTCTCCCGTCAAGGGAGAGGAGAAGTAAGTGAGATTGCTTCGTCCCGATAAATCGGGACTCGCAATGACAGTAAGAGCCGAGGAAGAGGATTAAGATAGCGAATGACACTGAGAGTCAAGGGAGAGGAAATGCCGGTTAATCGCCTGGACTGACTGGGTTTGCAAAAAAGACTACCTATAGCTTTACTGCTTTAGCACTGTAAATACCAGGAAGGGCGAGTATTTCCTGTAGCTGCTCTTCACCCAGTGGTTCATCGAGAGCTAAAATCATGAGGGCTTTTCCCCGGGGCTGGAGTCTGGATAAGTGCATGGAACTGATATTAATATCGGCTTTACCGATTATGTTACCGATGGTGCCGACAAGCCCAGGTTGGTCAAGATGGTCGCAGAAAAGGAAGTATCCCCCACTGGGCACGATATCCATCCAGAAGTCATTAACCTGGACAATGTGAATCTCGCCATCTCTAACTGTGGCCGATATTGCGGTGGTTCCTGCGTTGGTATTGACCTCTAAGGTGAGCAAGTTGGAGTAATTCTGACAGGTCGCCTCTTTTTCTTCGCTGATCTTTAAGCCACGCTGAGTGGCGATAAAACCAACGTTGACCAGGTTGATTCTTTCCTCGCTTGCTTGTTGCAGTAGCCCGCTGATGAGAGCCGTCTTAATAGGGTTGCAATCGTAGTTAGCTACTCCGCCGCTATATGTGATGTGTGTTGAGGTTATTTGTCCCTCCATTAGCTGACTGGCGAGGTTGCCGATAGTTGCAGCTACTTTCATAAATGGTACTAGTTCGGGAGCTATGTGTGGAGCATTAACGGCGTATTTGCTAAATCGTCCTTGAAGCACGGCCAGGACTTCTTCAGCGATATCTTTGGCGATGCTAGTCTGCGCTTCAATTGTAGAAGCGCCCAGATGAGGGGTAACGATTATCTTGTCTTCTTTGAATAGAGGACTATCTGTTACTGGCTCCTTATCAAAGACATCGAAGGCAGCCCCAGCTATTTTCCCAGCCTCAATTGCTTTGACTATTGCTTCTTCGTCAATCAATCCGCCCCGGGCACAATTTATAATCCTAGTCGTGGGCTTTAATTTTGCTAACTCCTTACTTCCAATCAGCTTCTTGGTAGCTGCTGTCAGAGGCACATGCAGAGTAATAAAATCAGCCTCACTAAAAAGTTGGTCCAGGGATACCAAGTCTACTTTGAGATTGCGGGCATAGTCTTTAGAGACAAACGGGTCGTGAGTGACTACGCGCATCTCAAAAGCCTGGGCCCGCTTGGCTACTTCAGAGCCGACGTTACCAAGACCGATAATGCCCAGTGTTTTATTTCTAAGTTCGCTGCCAACTAGTTTCTCTCTTTGCCATTTACCTGATTTGAGGTGGCTATTTGCTTGTGGCACGTTACGTGCCAGGGCAAGCATGAGGGCGATGGTGTGTTCTGCGGCAGCCACAGTATTGCCTGTAGGGGCGTTGACCACCACAATGCCCTTCTTGGTAGCGGCATCGACATCGATATTATCTGTGCCCACTCCGGCTCTGCCGATCACCTTGAGTTTTTCCCCCAATTCAATAACCTCTGCCCTAACTTGAGTTTGACTGCGTACAATCAAAGCATCGTAATCGCCAATTATAGCCTTGAGCTGTTCGGGCGCTAGCTTGGTCTTGATATCCACTTGAGCGTGGCTACGCAGGGATTGTATCCCTTCTTCAGCAATTGGGTCAGCGACTAAAATTTTCATCTTTCAAATATAAATCCTAATCTCTAAGCCCTAAACAAATTCAAATTTTCAAATTCCTAAATTCAACATCTTATGTTTTGATAATTGTGATTTTGATGAGAGGAATCAGATTTTTCACTTCTTTTGTTTAGCATTTCGTATTTAGTGCTTAGGATTTCTTCGCCTTAGGCAGAGCTTTATTTAACGCCTCCAGTACCGACTTGATATCATCTTCGTCTACCGAGCCGAGATGGCCAATACGGAATATTTTGCCTGCTAACTTCCTTTGACCTCCGGCAATGACTACGTCATGCTCCTCCCGGAGCAATTGAATTAATTTGGGGACGTCAATGTTGTCAGTGGCGTTCACCGCCGTCACCGTGTCGGAGGCATAATCCTCTTCAGGGAAAAGGGAGAATCCCAGCGACTTGATTCCGTTTCTGGCTATTTGGGCTATTCGAGCATGCCTGGCGAATATGTTGTTTAGTCCCTCTTTTAGCATTAAATCTAAAGTGGTATCAAGAGCATAAAAGATGGAGATAGCCGGCGTCCAGGGAGTTTGCCCTTTCTGGAGAAAATCTCTGGCTTTGGAAAAATCCCAGTAATAGCGTGGCATTTTGGCCTTAGCATGAGCCTGCCAGGCTTTTTCACTTACACTAACCATGGCTAGACCGGGGGGTACCATCCATCCTTTTTGGGAACCAGTGACAACTATATCACAGTGCCAGTCATCGGTAGGCAAATTGATGCAGCCCAGGCTTGAGATAGCGTCAACCAGGAGAAGTTTATCGAATTTCTTGACCAGGGCGCTTATGTCACCGAGCCTGTTAGTCATACCTGTGGATGTTTCATTGTGAGTTGCCAGGACTGCCTTAATATCGCCATCTGCTTTCAGTGTCCTTTCTACTGCATCAAGGTCAACTGCTTTCCCCCATTCAAAACTAAGGCGGATTACCTCGGCGCCGTACCCATCGGCGATATCGGCAAAGCGCTCACCGAAGGCTCCGTTGGAGACGGATAAGACCTTGTCGCCCGGCGACAGGGCATTGACAATAGCGGCTTCCAAGCCGCCGGTGCCTGAACCGGTCAGCAGGAAAACGTCTCCTTTGGTCTGAAATGCCTGTTTTAGTTTCTCCGTTGTTGAATTGAGAATTTTGGCAAATTCTCCCCCTCGATGGTTTATCATTTGCCGCCCCATGGCTTGAAGAGATTGCGGCGGGCAAGGTGTTGGTCCTGGAATACGTAGCTGCATTTTTTCCTCCTAATTAGACTTTTTGATTTTAGCAAAGCGGAGCTTACCGACTTTAATTGTATCACCAGGTTTAATTTCAACATTCTCGTCTCTGACTACCTTTCTGGTCCCATCTGCTTGGATTATCTGGACAGCACCCTGAGTAAGTAACCTTTTAGCTTCGCTCATGCTATTCGCAAATTTGTTATCCACAAGCCACCTCGGCATGTCCCTAGTGAGGATAACTTCCACGCTCTCTTTGATACTAATACTATCTGTAACTTCTATTTTGTGAAGTTCTCGCGTTTGGAACCGCTCCTGGAAATACTCCTCTGCCTCATCCGCTGCCTGTTTACCGTGGAACTGCCTGACAATTTCATGAGCCAAGCGCTTTTTAAGGTTTATGGGATTAACCGAGCGAGTTTTCAGTTGCTCCTTGAATTCGGCGATTTCTTGTTCAGGAACGTCGGTCACTAGCTCAAAATAGTCCACAATAAGAAGGTCGGGGATGGACATCACCTTGCCATATATTTCCCGGGGGGGCTCAGCAATGCCTATGTGGTTGTTTAAGCTCTTGCTCATCTTTTGATGACCATCGGTACCAACTAAGAGGGGAACAAGGAAAACTTGCTGGGGAGGTTGCCCCGTGCTTTGCTGTAGCTCTCTGCCCACAAGGCAATTGAATTTCTGGTCAATGCCACCGAATTCAACATCGGCCTGGATAGCTACCGAATCATAGCCCTGGAGCAAAGGATAAAGCATCTCAGTTAGAGATATGGGGTTGCCAGAACCATACCTCTTGTTAAAATCCTCTCTGGCTAGAAGTTGGGCTATGGTGAATTTGCTGGTAAGTTTAATTACTTCATCCAAAGTGAAGTGGGAAAACCATTCGCTTTGCCATTTTAGCTCTGTTTTATCCTTATCTACCACCTTGAAGAATTGTTCCATGTAAGTTTGGGCATTGCTCTCTATTTCATTGGGGGAGAGCATAGGGCGAGTAGCTGACTGACCGCTGGGGTCGCCAATTCGGGCTGTCCAGTCGCCGACTATAAGAGTGACTTTATGTCCCAGCTCTTGTAATTGACGCAGCTTTCTTAGGCCCACCACATGTCCCAGGTGGATGTCAGGAGCGCTGGGATCGAAGCCTTGCTTCAGGGTCAACATCCTCCCCGAGTTCAGCAGCCTTAGTAGTTCCGCCTCTGTTATAATTTCAGCCACTCCTCGTTTTAGTATGGTGGCAAACTTTGTATCAGTCATTTTAAATCTTTAGCTAAAATTGCTGCTACTGCTCGAACGTCTTTTTCGATTTGTACCTTTAGCTCTTCAGAAGAGGGAAAGCGTTGCTCATCCCTTAATTTTTGCACAAATTCTAAGCGCATGTCTTTACCATACAAATCACCTTTATAATTTAAGAGGTGAGTTTCCACCGTTTTTCCCCCCTCCCCAAAGGTGGGACGGATGCCAATATTAGTTGCTGAAGGGAACTTCTTGCCATCTACCTGGGCAATAGTAGCATAGATGCCATTGCCTGGTAACGCTTGTTGTGGCTTTATATCCAAGTTAGCGGTGGGAAATCCCAAAACTCGTCCACGTTTGTCGGAAGTGATGACTTTGCCTCCCAGGTAGAAATGGCGTCCCATTAGCCTTTCTACCTTTCTCATATCGCCTTGAGCTAATGCTCGGCGGATAAGAGTGCTGCTCACTATTTCGCCATTGATTGTATAGGGAGGGATAACTTCCACTCTGAACTTCATTTCACGTCCTAGGACGCGGAGCATGTTGATATTGCCTTCCCCGCCTCGTCCTAAAGTGAAGTCGGGCCCCACCATGATGCCGCGCATCCTGAGTTGTTTCTTAATTAAAGATATAAACTCCCGGGCACTTAGCTGGGCTACCTTGGGAGTGAAAGTGATCACTGCGACTATTTTTATGCCTAGCTCTTGAAAAGGCCTGATCCTGTCTTCCAGGTCGCTAAGCGAGGGTAATTGATTATGCGGATGTAATACCGATTGAGGATGGGGATTAAATGTAACTACTCCGCTAAGCAAGTTTTTCTCCGCTGCTCGCTGCTGCAATGTTTCCAGTAAGTAGCGGTGTCCGGCGTGGACACCATCAAACACACCTATGGTAAGTAGTGTTTCCCCTTGGGGATTTATATTGGCTAGTTCTTGCTCGATTTCCATGGTCTCAAGATTCGGTCCTCACGCTTGGAGTAGCTAGCTTTCTATTTCTAGCTTCGGCTATGGGCAGTAGTTGAGACATTAAGAGGCGAAAATTATCAAAGGTGAGCGATTGAGGACCATCGGCAAGCGCCATGTCAGGATTAGGATGGACTTCTATGAGAAGTCCGTCTGCCCCGGCAGCTACTGCTGCTAATGCCAGTGGGGATACTAGATACCATTTACCTGTGGCGTGACTGGGGTCGGCGATAATAGGCAAGTGGCTGACTTTTTCGATAATCGGTATAGCACTTAGGTCCATGGTATTACGGGTATAGGTTTCAAAGGTTCTGATACCCCGTTCGCAAAGCATAACCTGCTCATTCCCCTGGGCCAGGATATACTCAGCGGCCAGTAACCATTCTTGTATGCTAGACGACAAACCCCGTTTGAGCAACACTGGCTTCTTTATTTTCCCCACCTCGTCGAGCAAGACAAAATTCTGCATGTTTCTAGCTCCAATCTGGAGTATATCAGCGTATTTGGCTACTAAGTCGACATGGTCTGGCGACATAACCTCGGTGATTATGGGCATTTGAGTTTCCTTACCAGCCTGTGCCAGTATTTTGAGCCCGCTTTCGCCCAGTCCACGAAATTGGTAAGGTGAGGTACGTGGTTTGAAAGCGCCACCGCGCAGTACAGTGGCCCCGGCTGCCTTGACCGCGTGAGCAGTGGCAAAAAGTTGTTCCTCGCTTTCTACCGCGCAGGGTCCAGCCATGACGACTATTTCATTGCCACCGATAGCAACGCCATTTATTTTCACTATAGTGTCTCGGGGATGGAACTCTCGACTGGTGAGTTTGTAGGGTTTGCTCACAGGTATGACCTGGTCCACGCCGGGGAGCAATTCCAAGGCATCGCGAAGGTCAGGGAAAACTTGCCCCAGTACGCCGATAACGGTATGTTCAACACCCTCTGATATATGGGCCTTTAGACCAGCGACTTCGATTCTTTTCTTAACCCCACCGATTTCACCTTGGCTGGAGCCAACCTTCATAACTACTATCATGTACTACCTCTAATTGGCATTACTATTTGTCCTTTAACTTTTTCGCCTTTCCTAAGTAAACATGTGTGATTTCCTCAGGCCCTTTTTCAGTATTTACAAGCATTAGAATTCTCAGGCAGCGGGGCAAATCGCTGGGGACGTTCATTTCATGCCCACAAAGCAAAGCTAGGTTGGATGGCCATCCTAGCTCTCGTGTTGCTGAAGCGGGAAACTCAGCATTTAGGTCTATAGTGGTGGTAAAAAGAATAGCAGCTATGTCGCCAACTTTAACGCTATTAGCCTGCGCCATTTCCTTAAGTAACTCCTGAGTTGCAGCTAGGATACTCTCTTTATTATTTGCTGTAACTGTGGTAGCACCTCTGATGCCACGGCACTGCAATTTAACCTCCCCCCTTTTCAGATTTAAAGTAATAGCCTATCCTATTTATCATCCTTCGTCAAGAATGCTCGCCTTGACAGCGGGATAAACTACCATAATTATGTCTTGTGAGCAAAAAATAGCTATTGTGCTACGCCCAGCTCAACTTAATATAAAAGGCCGGGTTTTAATGATACCATTACTTCGTTATGCGCTTGTCTGGTAGCAGCCTCGAGTGGTAAGATGATAATATGTGTTCTTGCACTTGTTGGCAATATCTGTGATTTCTAGATATGCAGAGGGGAAAATTTGAGGCTCTCGTAGCGAGGGCGATTGATAGTTTGCCACCAGAGTTTCAGCGCAAGCTGGAAAATGTTGATGTTGTAGTAGAAGATTGGCCCACAGCAGGGCAACTGAGACAGGCTAAACACAGTCATCCTATCCAATTGCTTGGTCTTTATCAGGGTGTGCCCCAAACTAGGCGAGGCCGAGGGTACGGATTGGTTTTGCCTGATAAGATAAGCATCTTTAGAAAGCCCATAGAGGCGCAATGCCGCTTTGGCGACGAGATTGAAGCAAAGATAGAGGAAGTAGTGCGCCACGAGATAGCCCACCACTTCGGCCTCGACGAAAAGACTTTGCGGAAAATAGAAGGTGAGAAGCGGAGGAGGAAGTAAAGGGCACGTATTTTAGCGGCTCAATATAACATTTGCCTTGATTTTCCCAAATCAGAGTAAAAGTTTTTTGTGCTATGTCAGCAAGGAAAAATATTACCAGTAGTTCGACTGGGACTACAGTTATGCCGGACGGTCTTGAAAGGTCCGAGAATAGTTTTAGAAGAGTTTTTCGGAGATATTTTCCCCTGATATTTATACTGTGGATTCTTTTTGTGTTGTATCCCAACCCTCTAAACTTAATCATTAGTATCCAAAGGGTTTTTAACTTCGATGCTGACCCTGGCGCTGTTGAATTTATGCTGAATGACTTTTCTTCTGACCCTGCAGCTATAGAGAAAGAAGTCCTGGCTGGAATACCCTATCGCTACGATTGGGAGCTTTATAGCATGCCCTGGTATTGTCCCACCGTTGGGGAAGTACTGGAGCGAGGAGAGGGGGATTGCAAAGCCCGGGCTCTAGTCTTCGCTTCTGTTTTGGAAGCGAAAAGTATTCCCTATCAAATTCATTCATCTCCCATGCATGTGTGGGTGGAATATGAGGGTAAACAGGAGACCTCAATTGAAAATGCTCAAGTCGAGTTTTACCAATACGACCCCGAGACAGGTGGAAGGCGATTCCAGATTCCTGACATTGGTCTGGGCAAGTTAATGGACTATTGGCAGCGGCAATTTTGGAACCCTATGCCCGATGGCAGAAAGGCTCTTCTAATTTCGGGCTTATCAGCTTTGATAGCAGCCAGGGTGATTTTGCGCAAGAAGAAAACTGCCCAGCACGATACTATGACAGAGAAGCGGCCAATCTCTGTTTGAAGCCCTGATCCTCTTGTTCGCCCCAAACCTATTCTTATCCCCTTGCTAGTGTAGAACCTTTAAGCTATATTGTGAGGGGTATTAGGTAGAGAGAGCAAATTTATCTTCATGGAGGTAAAAATCATGATGGAGGCTTTGGAGAAATTTCTGAGCACGAAGATGCCCAGTGTAGCAGCCAATGGAATATGTCTTAAAAAGCATGATGAGGCTATCGAAATACTATTTGATGGAATTACTCGATGGTTGATGAACTTGGAAAAGCAATTCGGTGCGGATTGCTTCAAAACAATAATTGATGTTCAGTTTCAGATAGGACTTGAAACAGCAGGTCAACTAAAGGAAAAATACAGGCTGCGCAGTAATATTGACGGGGCGCTTGATCTGATGTGGTTGCTAATCGTTCCCTTTGGTATCAGAATGAAAGCGTTGAAGATCGGAGAGGGGCGTATTCGCGAAGAAAAGACTGGTTGCCCCATTTTCGATGCTTTTAGAAAACATGGGGTGGACTACTGTGAGCAACTCTGCATCTCCATGGGGAACGGCTGGCTCTATGCGATAGATCCGAACCTGAGATTTGAGTTGGTAAGGAGAGGTAGTAAGGATTGCTATTGCATCAAGGATATCGTAGATACCCGCATAGAGCAAAGCAGGGTCTGAGTAGTTATAAGAATCAAAAACCGAGGGATGTCACGCCCTATTTCGAACTCGCAGGCCAGGCGCCCAGTTGATAGACTTCTATGAACTGCTGCGCTTCAAGGGCCAGGCGCAGCGTGGCAATTTGTCGGTTGGCATGGTAATACGAACCAATTGAGCACTTACTCAGATTATTCAATTTTGCCTGGGTTGCTAGTCATAGTGATACTTCGACATTAGGCCTTCTTCGATATAAAATATCCCCCATATGAGCACAAGAAGGCCGGTAAAGCTGAATACGGTCTATTGGGGCCTTCTTCTTTTTATCGTCGCTCAAATTCTTATCCTTCTTGTTGCTCCCCGTATAGACCCATTCTTGGAAGAAAACAATATAGATATACCGACCCAGCCAGCCGCGCCGATATCCTGGTGGCCCGGGGAAGTGACATTACCCGATGGAGAGGTTATCGAGGTACCAGCCCATTCAGCGTTAGGACCGATTTTAATCTATATTCTGGCGGCAGCGGCAGTGCTTGGACTTACGCTCTCCAAGATCCCACTTAAAGCTTTAAAGGTTCTTCTTAGACTCTTGTTTGCCCTTCTGTTTAGTTGGGGCGCATTCATCGCAACTGTCTTCTACGTGCCCCTTCCGGTAGCTGTCGCCATCGCTGTCGTGTTTGGTACATTTTGGTTCTTGATACCACTTGTCTGGTTACACAACCTGGCATTGATTCTGGCGGTTAGTAGTCTAGGAGCAGTTTTCGGTCGCTTTATTACGCCGTGGACTGCGATGGCTATTATTCTGGCGCTTGCCATCTATGATTTCCTGGCGGTTCGTTTCAGATATATGCTCTGGATGGCCGACAGGCTATCGCAAATAAATGCCTTGCCGGCATTAATCATCCCCAAGAAATATTCTGAGTGGAACTTCAACTTGAAAAAACGGGAGAAAATAGTAGAAGTAAATCCCGCCGCCAGGGAATACTCCATACTGGGCGGTGGCGACATCGCCTTCCCTTGTCTGCTTACAGCCTCTGTTTATTTTGCCCGGGGTCTAGTCCCAGCGGTTACCATTGCGGTATTCGGATTATTGGGATTGGTTAGTGTCTATGCGATTCAAGCGAGATTTTTAAAGGGGAAGCCGATGCCGGCTCTGCCGCCTATAGCTGCCTTTACATTGGTTGGATTATTGATTATCTAGTGACGCAGCAAGTTCTTGCTCTAATCTGGATTTTTCAATATACTGACGAAGGTAACTAGATGAAATTGGACAGGCGAATAACCAATCTCATTATCACAGGTTTCTCAGGCACCGGTAAATCTCTGGTGGCTATGGAGGTAGCCTTGAGATTAAATTGGGATTTTCTGGATACCGATGACGAGATAGTTAAACAAACCGGCAAGCCTATCGCCGAGATTTTTAGTCAGGATGGAGAGGCAAGGTTCAGGGAACTGGAACGCGAGACGATTAGAAAAGCTTGCCAACAAGGGCAGATAGTCATAGCTATTGGCGGCGGTGCCATAGTTGACCCGCAAAACTATGAGTTGCTGGCCAAAACCGGGTTCATTGTTTGCCTGGAGGCTAAACCAGAGACAATCTATGAGCGCTTATTCCGTGAGGCAGCCAGCAGTCCTGATAGGGAAGTCCGTCCCCTTTTAGCTGTTGATAATCCTCTGGAACGCATCAGGCAGCTTAAAGCCTCCCGGCAGCCTCACTATGCCAAAGCGGATTGGACCATCCATACTGACGGCTTGAGTGTCAGTGAAGTAGCAGAGGAGGTAATAAGGGCTTCGAGATTGCTTCGTCTCGCTCACCCTCACCTTAATCCTCTCCCGTCAAGGGAGAGGAAATTAGGCTCACAGCTAAAGGCTAATGATGACGTTGCCTGCTTGGTAGAGACTGCAACTCAAAGTTATCCTGTCTTTGTTGGCTATGGTTTATTGGACAAGCTGGGCGAAAAGATGAAAAAAGCTGCTTTGTCCGGCACAGCCACCGTAATTAGCGACGAGAATGTCTTCTCTCTTTACGGCAGCAAAGTCGAGGGAAGCCTCAAGGACACTGGCTTTGCTGTTAATTCCCTTGTAGTGCCGCCGGGTGAAGAAACGAAAAGCACAGACTACGCTATCAAGATTTATGATTTCCTTGTCGAGCATCGAGCGGAGCGAGACGATATTCTCATCGCCCTGGGTGGAGGCATGGTAGGTGACTTAGCGGGCTTCGTCGCTGCCACCTTCTTACGGGGCATGTTCTGGGTGCAAGTGCCGACCAGTCTGGTCGCCATGGTTGATGCCAGCATCGGAGGCAAGGTCGGGGTTAATCATCCCGAGGGGAAAAACCTTGTTGGTGCCTTCTATCAGCCTAACCTGGTTTTGGCTGACCCTCAGACTCTTACCACTCTGCCTCAGCGTGAGCTGACATCAGGCTGGGCTGAAGTTATTAAGCATGGCATGATTCTTGATGAGGAATTTGTTCAATTCCTGGAGAGCGATGTTAATAGGCTGACAAAACTAGAGCCGGAGTTGCTTACCCGAGCTATTGCCCGTAGCGCTGCTATCAAGGCTCAGGTCGTCAGCCAGGATGAAAAAGAAAGGGAAGGAAAGCGCACCATCTTAAATTATGGACATACCATCGCTCACGGATTAGAAGCGGCTACACAGTATAAGCGCTTTCTTCATGGCGAAGCGGTAGCCATAGGCATGGTGGGAGCCGCTAAGCTCAGTCAGCGATTAGGTCTTTTGCCTTCAGCAGCATTGGAGTGCCAGCAAGCCCTATTGCAGAAATTCGGCTTGCCCACTAGCTTTTCTGGCCTGGATTTGACTGAGATAACAAGAGCTATGGAGTTAGACAAGAAGACCAAGGAAAAGGCAATTCGCTGGGTGCTCTTACAAGATATCGGCAAAGTAGTGATTCGTAGTGATGTGCCTCAGCGGGATGTGCTGGCCGTTCTTCAGGAGCTGGCAGAAGCATGACCTCTTTGTTCAATGCCTTGACAAGTAGGATAATTGCGGGGACGCAATACCTAATTCAAATGTCGCAAAAAACGATTAATAACGCTTAGCAAACCAATGAAGCGGACGGCTTGCAGTCGCTGCTGATTTAGAACGTTAGGCAAGAAAAAATGATATAATTAAGAGGCAGAATATCAAGAGGAGATTATGGGTACCACAAGATTTATATACTGGCAAGATGATGATATGTGGCTTGGTTATCTGGAAGAATATCCAGATTATATGACGCAAGGAAAGTCGTTAGAAGAATTAAAAGAAAATCTCAAAGATATTTATGACGATTTAACCAGTGGTGCTATTCCCTATGTTCGTAAAGTTGCCGAACTGGAAATAGCATGAAAAGGAAAGAACTGGTAAGGCAACTGGAAGAGACGGGTTGTATTTTTATCAGACGTGGAGGAAGGCACGATTGGTATCAGAATCCAAGAACAAAAATTGCTCAACCTATTCCGAGACATAGCGAAATCAATGACAATCTTGCAAAACATATCATGAAGATGTTGAGGTGGGATGGCTAACAGCCATCCCTGATTTCAAGCGGTAAAAAAGAAATTCACCTAAAGCACACAGACACGCCGATTGCTCTCACAAAAGTCCCTGATGGACTCATTGGCGCCGCACGTGATAGGAACTTAGTGCTATTGGTCGGTGTTGGCTGTTCTCCAGGAGCTAGCAAAGCCTTGACTTCTTAGCTCAATGCTTTGACAAATAGCTAAGAATGCAATACAATTTTATTACTTAACACAAGAATTAATATTAGACCCAAATTGATTCTTTATGAACGATGATAAGCATATACCAGACATTAAATGTTTTCGTGTCATCACCAAGTGATGTCAAAACAGAACGGAGAATGGCGGAAGAAGTTCTTCAAAATATCCATAGCACTTGTGAAGAAGTTTTTGGCATCGCATTAAAAACTATCGCATGGGAGAGATTACCGCCATTGACCCCTAATATTCCAGAAGAGAGAATCCAGGACATAATTGACGAGCACCTTAAAAAGAGTCACGTATTTATTCTTATCCTTTATAAACGATACGGCTCTTTTGAACCTGGGCATACTAAGTCAAATACAGAGAGGGAGGTTGAATCTGCGCTTGAGTTGTTGCAAAGAGAGAAAAAACTAATGTTTTTGTCTTATTTTAGAAAAATCCCATTAAATGATGATCGTGGAGAACAAGAAAAGGCAGTAAGAAATTTACGAATGAATTTAGAAAAGAAAGGAATATGGTATAAAGAATATGATACCCCTGAACAATTTAAAGATCTTTTGACCCACGATCTGTACAAAACCATTTTCAAATTCCGTTTGTCTACATCCAAACATAAAGCAATACAATCATTCATTCAACTAGGTGTTCCTGAACGCCCAACTGCTCCGAGACTAGCGATATTCTATCCTCCAATTGATAGGCGCTACATGAAAGGCGAGACGCATGATACATTTTGGTTTGAAAGACTTATGCCTAATGTTGTGTTTGAAGATATGAAAGCATTGCAAAAACTTGAGAAAGTACTAAGATTGATTGGATTTCATGACTTCCGAATCTACAATAATCGAAGCATTCCTTCTGATGTTCAGTACATGAATCGAATTTGGCTATGCTTGCCGAGAAACCATCGAGCTTTAAAACAACTGGAATTATACGCAAATGTAAGTAGGTTCAGGTTCACAGTTCGTCAACCTCAAAGAGAGGCCAAGATTCTTTGGCGCTATTCCCCAAAAAGCGAAACGTTTTTCGAGATAAGTTCTCCTCTTTCAAAGTATTTAAGGGAACAGAGACAAGGAATCGAAACTTATGATTGGTCTGCTCAAATGGGCCGGATAATCGCCAAAGATTATGCCATCCTTTCAAGGTTTAGTTATCGGTTACCTGCCGTTACAATGCTGGATGGAACATTAAAGGATTATTTTATCGCGGGAATTCGTGGGTTAGGCACATGGGGCGCAGGGTGGTTTATAGACCGACGATATAACGAACTTGTAAAGTATGAAGAGGGCGAGGATATCCAGCTTCTCATTGAGGTCACCTATGGAGACGAAAGAATATTAGATGTCCGAGACGTATCAAAAGAACCAGAAAAATATTTTGAACAACAAAATAATGTGAGAGAGATTAAGAGCATCATTGAGGAATACAAGGAGAGTTGAAAGCAAAAAATGGTCTAACCACCAGCTCAAGCAGACGCGCATGCATGAATTTTAGTTTGGTCGTGAATTTGAACGCTCATCTTTCAAGCAAACTTTCTCTTGCTCGCCGCGCCGGTTAGCCCCCGCGTTATACCAAGAATTTGTCTAAGAGACACAGACATGCCGATTGCTCTCACAAGATATCGGCAAAGCAGTAATTCGTAGTGATGTACCTCAAGAGGATGTGTTAACCGTTATTCGGGAGCTGGCAGAAGCATGACCTCTTAGCTCAATGCCTCGGCAAGTAGGATAATTGCGGTGACACAATACCGAATTCAAATGTCGCCAAAACAGATTAATAGCGCTTAACAAATCAATCCATCGGACGGCTTGTAGTCGCTGCTGATTTAGAACGTTAGGCAAGAAAGAATGATATAATTAAGAGGAAGAATATTAAGGAAGAGATTATGGGTACCACAAGATTTATATACTGGCAAGATGATGATATGTGGCTTGGTTATCTGGAAGAATATCCAGATTATATGACGCAAGGAAAGTCGTTAGAAGAATTAAAAGAAAATCTCAAAGATATTTATGACGATTTAACCAGTGGTGCTATTCCCTATGTTCGTAAAGTTGCCGAACTGGAAATAGCATGAAAAGGAAAGAACTGGTAAGGCAACTGGAAGAGACGGGTTGTATTTTTATCAGGCGCGGAAGAAGACACGATTGGTATCAGAATCCAAGAACAAAGATTGCTCAATCTGTTCCGAGACATAACGAAATCAACGACGATCTTGCAAAGCATGTCATAAAAATGTTGAAGCAGGACGGCTAACAGCCCCCGCTGATTTCAGGCGGTAAAACAAGAATTCACCTAAGGCACACAGGCGTGCCGATTGTTCTCACAAAAGTCTCTGATGGACTCATTAATGCCACACGTGATAGGAACTTAGTGCCATAAGTCGGTGCCGGAGTCTCAATGCAAGCAGATAAATCCTGGGGAAAAGGCATTCCTAACATGGACGGAGATGCTGGACGAAGTCTCAATTGAAAGTAAGCCCTTTTATACGCTATAATGGACAATTCAGATAAGGAGACTATCCTTGCTCAAAAGCCATAACTGCGGTGAACTGAGGCAAAACCATGCCGGACAGAAGGTAACTTTAGCTGGCTGGGTGCACCGGCGTCGTGACCACGGCGGGAAGGTATTCATTGACCTGCGTGACCGGGAAGGCGTAGTCCAGGTAGTGTTCAATCCCCAGGTATCACAAGAGGCATACCAGGTAGCTGGCTCGCTCCGTGGCGAGTATGTAATTCAGGTTACCGGAGAAGTTACTCCCCGCCCTGAAGGGACGAAGAATCGCAAATTGGCTACCGGAGATATTGAAGTCATAGCAAAAGAGGCTATCATCCTTAATCCGTCGAAAACGCCGCCATTTTACATAAGTGAGGATGAAGATGTTGAAGAATCACTTTGCCTCAAAAACCGCTACCTGTACCTGAGAAGGCCGAGGATGAAGGACAATCTTCTCTTACGCCACAAGGTGATAAAGTTTATCCGTGATTTCCTCGACGGCAAGGGATTTGTTGAAATTGAAACACCTATCTTGATTAAGAGTACGCCAGAGGGCGCTCGGGACTACCTTGTGCCCAGCCGTATCAATCCCGGCAAGTTTTATGCTCTTCCTCAATCTCCACAGCAGCTCAAACAACTTCTCATGGTAGCCGGGTTTGACAAGTACTTCCAGATAGCTCGTTGCTTCAGGGACGAGGACCTCCGGGCAGATCGCCAGCCTGAGTTTACTCAGCTTGACATGGAAATGAGTTTCATCGAAGTAAAGGACATATTGCAGCTCATGGAGGAACTTTTCACCTCGCTTGTGAAGACCGTTAAACCTGATATGCGATTATTGGAGCCCTTTCCTTATCTCTCCTATAGGGAAGCGATGGAGAAGTATGGCACGGATAAACCGGATATCAGGTTTGGCCTGGAACTCAAGGATATATCTGATATCGCCGCCAATACCGACTTTCAGGTTTTCCGTTCGGCCCTCGATAATAATGGCAAGGTGAAGGGAATATGTGTTCCTGGCTGTGGTCATTATACTCGCCATCAACTTGATGAATTGATTAATTTGGCGAAGAGCTGTGGTGCCCAGGGTTTGATGACCATGGCTTTTACAGGAGAGGCAATAACTTTGGATGAGGTAAAATCAGCGGCTACTAAGCATTTAACTCCTCGTCAATTGGAAGAAATAGCCGGTAGATTCGAAGCAAAGCCTGGTGACCTTTTACTCATCGTGGCTGATAAACTGGAGGTAGTCAACAAGACACTGGATGAGTTGCGCCGCGAGATGGCACAGCGACTTAATCTAGCTGATGCTGACCTACTGGCTTTTGCCTTCGTAGTTGATTTTCCTTTTTTGGAGAGGAATGAGGCTGAGAATCGTTGGGAACCCATGCACCATCCGTTTACTGCTCCTCGAAAGGAAGACGTGTCGCTTCTTGATACAGAACCAGCCAAGGTTTACGGTCAACATTATGATGTAGTGTGCAATGGTTGCGAACTTGGCAGCGGCAGCATCAGAATTCACAACCGTCAGCTTCAAGAGAAAATATTCGGCCTCCTTGGTTACAGTAAGGAAGAAACGGAAAGCCGATTTGGAGGTCTCTTGGAAGCACTGGAATACGGAGCGCCGCCCCATGGCGGTATTGCCATAGGGCTGGACCGTTTGGTGATGTTATTTGCCGGGGAGTGGAGTATAAGGGAGGTTATTGCTTTCCCGAAAAATCAGAACGCCGTTGATATGATGCTGGACAGCCCCTCATATGTTAATAAGCATCAGCTTGACGAGCTAAACCTTAAGCTAAAGCATGAAGTTCTTCACCCACAATGACAAGGGATGAGACATGAAAGTAAGCACTGAGGATGTAGGAAATCGCCAGATAGCCCTTAATATCGAAGCTGAGGACGCTGAGTTAGATAAATCACTGGACGAGGCTTATCATCACCTGGTTAATGAGGTATCCATACCCGGTTTTCGCAAAGGGAAAGCACCGCGAGCCGTTCTGGTGCAGCACGTAGGAAAGCAGAGTTTGTTAGATGAGGCGCTGGAGCATCTTATACCGCAGCTTTATAAGCAGGCGATTGAGTCTCAGGAAATCGAACCCCTTGCCAGACCAGAAATAGAAATTATTCAAACTGAGCCTGTAGTTTTCAAGGCTACAGTGTCTCTCAAACCTGAGGTTAAGCTTGGCGATTACCATAGCATAAAACTGGAGCCCGGCCCCGCAATAAAAATCGCCAAGAAAGAAGTTGCCGATGCCGTGGAAAAGTTCCAGGAAAGCCAAGGGGCGTGGGTGCCTGTAGACCGCTCTGTCAAGCTGGGTGATTTAGTCACCATGGACATCGAGGCCAATGTGGACGGGAAACCCTGGTTAAATCACAAAGGCATATTATATGAGGTGGATAAGGATTCGAGTTCACCTGTGCCCGGATTTGCCTCTCGTTTGCAGGGCGCTGAGAAAAATAGGGAAGTGAACTTCAGCTTGACTATTCCTGATGACTACCCCATTAAGGAAATGTGTGGTAAAGAGGGTGCTTTCAAAGTCACTGTTACCGAAATAAAGGAAAAAGAGTTGCCAGAGCTCGATGATGAATTGGCTCAGAGTGCCGGCTATGATAACTTGGCGGATATGAGGAAGAAGGTGGCTGCTGATTTAAAAGCCAAAGCTGAGGCTGGGAATCGCTTGGAGTTGAAGCAAAAGGCGCTTGACGCTCTGGTGGAGATCAGCGAGGTAAGCTATCCTTCTATTTTGGAGGATGAGGAGATTACCGGAATTCTTAGAGACGAGGCGCAGCGCTTGGGCTTTAGAGAGCTAGAGGATTACCTGAAGAAGACTAATAAATCCGAAGAAGAACTTAAACAAGAACTGCGTCCTGTAGCGCAAAAGCGGCTTATTCAGGGTCTTGTTTTAGGGAGATTAGCCGAGGAAGAAAAGATTGAAATTAGTTCCTCAGAGGTAGATAATAAGGTGGATGAGATTACCGATAGTGCTGAGGATAAGGAGAATGCAAAGCAGTTTTTCTCACTGCCCCAAGTCCGGCAATCAATGGCACAATCTCTGCTTACTCAGAAGACGATGGACCGATTATTACAAATAGCCATCGGCAATAGTGAAAATAAGACAAAGGGGGAATGATGGAAACAATATCTCAAGTAATAATTCCTACAGTGACCGAGACCAGTGCTCGGGGTGAACGTATTTTCGACATATATTCTCTCTTGCTCAGAGAGAGAATCGTTTTTTTGGGCACGCCGATAAACGACCAGATAGCCAATCTTATTATTGCTCAGCTCCTCTACTTAGAGAGGGAAGACCCAGAAAAGGATATAAACCTGTATGTTCATTGTCCCGGCGGCATTATCAGCGCTGGCCTAGCCATTTACGATACTATGCAGATTCTTCGCTGCCCTGTATCCACAATTTGTGTTGGTTTAGCAGCCAGTATGGGCACCCTGCTTCTTTGTGCTGGGAGTAAAGGTAAAAGGTATGCTTTACCGAATTCGACTATACATCTGCACCAGGCAGTCGGTGGTGCTCAAGGGCAGGCGGCGGATATTGAAATTGCCGCCAGAGAAATCATGAGGATGCAGGAGACGATACGTAATATCATAGCCAAGCACACCGGTCAGCCGGTAGAGAAGATAGCCCACGACACCGACAGAGACTTTTATCTTAGCGCTGAACAAGCAGTAGAATACGGCCTTATAGACGAAATACTTAGCAAGCCACCCAAGAAATAGAGTGGATGCACTACGGTTAACAGCGGCCAGGGTCTGGTCAGATTAACCTGGCCGGGTGGGGTTGCCTGTAAGGGCTGAGGCGTCTTTTAGTTTTAGCTGGTAGTATGATAGCTGGAATACCAGGCTGGATAGAGGCAAGTGCTCCGGTTTATGCCGCAGGTGAAGCATTCGGTGGGCTGGGCAAGGGGGGCTTAATTACCATCATCGTCGTTTCCATAATCGCTATTGTTACCCTCGTGTGGATCTTCCGTGAGACCGGAAGGCGTGACTAAGTAATCTATAATTAGCCCAGTTTGGCAGCTTCTTCTCTAACCGTGTGTCGGACCCTTTTATGGATTTCCAAGGCAGGTGTTATATCCTTAGTTCCATCTAGCCAATGGAAATGCTCTCTATCGCCGCTTCCTCCAGCTTTCTCCCTCTCTTTGACCACTCTTTCAACAACCTTGCGGCCACCTTTCTCCCAGGCTTCCAGAACCACCCATAAATCATACAAGCTTACCGATGCCAGAGCCAGAGTGGAATAGGGCAAGACGTATTCATTAGCATTGAAAGCAATGGCTAAGCCACCTGCTTTGTTGACAGCCCGAAGCATTTTGAAATCTGTGATGCTATCTCCCACTGCTGGCCAACTAGAAAGCGGTTTTCCCATCCTGGTGCTGAAGTTTTCCAGCGCTTCTACCTTGCGCCTCCCTCCTACCGGTTTCACCTGGCCTATAATTCCTCCCGAACTTGTTTGGGGCAATTTCTGCCAGTAAAAATAGTCCAGATATTCCCTTATTCTGGTATCGTCAGTAAAGGGTTTAAGATTCACAATTTCGTGTTCTGTTTGCTCCAGTAAGGTAAATTCATCCTGGCTTAATAGTTGGCGAATTTGTACTAGAGGAAAGGAAGTGCAGGCTACATTCTCACCGGGTATGCCCAGTCTCTGTGTGATGGGGAAGGCATATTGTTTGTAACTAGTACTAATACAGAATATGTCCCACCCTCGAGATTTAAGTTTGGAGATTAATTCAGTTGCCCCGGGGGTTAACCCTGCTTGCTGCCCCATAGCAGCGATTTGCTCCTCTTCTATTCCATGATAAGCAAGGAAAGGAGTGATGAGAGCAAGGGTGTCTCCCGGCTCGTAGTCAGGCCGACCTTCTAAAGTCAGCAAATCGTCATAACGGCTGATGACTTCGAAAATCTTACCGCCACGGGGGAATAGCTTCATCAGTTCATAGGCATTATCTTGGGGAGCTAAAGGGCCTTCGAGGTCAAAGCAGATTAGATTCATTTCAGAGTTCCCTCCACTGCGCGGTCTATTTTAGCACTGAGATCGTATCCGTTGATGGGTTTTCCCTGAGCATTAATTACTCTCCTGTCCTTTATGCCGACCTCGCCTCGGCTCAGAGCTTGTAATGTCAAGATGATAAGAGGAAACTCCCTAGCAAGTTCGTGCTGGCGAATAAGCCGAAACAGCATGTCTTTGTCATCTGTCCGCCAATATTCAGCGAAGGGCTCACCCTTAATAGAGAAAAGGCAATAGCTAACTGCCGGGCCCCTATCCAGTTCAGGGGTAACCAGGTGCATCATTGCCCCGGCTGTGTCGGCTTTATTTTGTATCAACGTCCAGATTACCTCCTGCCAGCTACCCGTAGGTCCGCCGGGGGGGGCAGGATGAAGATTAATCATATCGTATTTTTGACATAGCTCTTCACTCACGATGAGCATATAGCCAGCAAGAACACAAAGGTCGGGAGCAAATTGTTCAAGCCTCTTGTTTACCTCTCTATCGTATTTGATACGCCACTCTTTCTTGATACCCAAATCCTCTTCCTCTTTAGCTGTCTTGAACTTTTTGTGAGGTAAACAGACAAGAGGAATGTTGTAGCTCCGAACAAGCTCAAAGAACAGGTCGCTTTCCTTCGCCTCGCCAGGTTCTCGGTTGCTAAACACGAAGCTAATTTTCCCATCAATGTCGCCCCTGCGGCTCTTATCCTGCGCAGCTTGCAAAAGCTGTCGGGCCGCTTCATCTCTCCCTGTGGAAAACCAACCAATGTTCAGCAAGAGCTTGCTTTACCTTCCTTAGCTATGTCATTCTGAGCCCTTCGCTTTTTGTCATTGTGAGCGAAGCGATCTCCTGGCGCTCAGGGTAAACTCCGTGAAGAATCTCCAAGTATATGTTTCCTTATCCTGGCCCACATGCTAGCAAAATGAGCTAAATAACTAGATTTTTGCCCGAATATTTTGCCCTGGGCTAAAGAATTTAGGAAGTCGTCAGGTCCATCGAATTCGGGCATTTCCACATATGCCCGGCCAATTTCTCCTGAAGTATGGGCATCGCTGCCAGCGCTGGCAGCTTTTCCCTGCTCTTTGGCTAGTTTCCATGCTCTGGCGTTGCCACTGGAAAATGGCGTACGAGAATTAAAGGTTTCGATAATATCGACCTGGGATAAAACCTCTGCCGAGGTTAGTGGGTTAGTATTCCAGGGCAGTGACCGGCCAAATGGATGGGGAATGGCTACCAGACCACCTTGGCTTCGGATTCGGGATATTGTTTCCTGAGGAGACAGTCCCCGGGAAATTGCTTCACTAAGAAAGAGCCCCATTATTTCACCCACGGGCGTTAAGACCTCCTCAGCAACGATTACTTTAAACGGAGCAATTTCCCTTAACTTTAAGGCGCCTGCGATGGTGTTGTGGTCAGCTACAGCAATACAATTTATGCCTAGCTTGAGGCAGCGCTCGACTATTTGCTCCAGAGGTGTGAGACAATCTATAGAATAGCAGGTATGGACATGTAAATCAGCTTTTATCAATTAGCTTACCTGTCTCTTGTTGTTGGCTATCGGTTATTCTGAGCGAGCGAAGAGTTTGCCCCTTTCGCCTTTTACCTGATTATACCAGATTACTTAAAGTTTGCAGCTAAATTCATTTAGCCTCAGTGTGTTAAAACTTTTGGGGAAAGGAGCCAGCGTTGCTGCTAAAAGAAAGGCGAGTCAAGCGATATTAGCCAGCCTTCTCTATATATTCCCCGGTGCGTGTATTGACTTTGATAATGTCGCCTGTATTAATGAAAAGAGGAACCTGGGTGGTTGCTCCCGTTTCTAGCTTGGCTGCTTTAGTGCCCGCGGTGGCCCTATCTCCCTTGAAGCCTGGCTCTGTCTCCGTAACCTGAAGCTCTACCGAGGTTGGTAGCTCTATGGATACTGTATCCCCCTTGCAGGTCAGAATCTCTAGCATCAGGCCTTCTTTTAGATAATTTGTACTCTCTCCTAACTGAGCATAAGTTAACATAATCTGCTCGTAATTTTCGTTATCCATGAAGTAATAGAGGTCGCCATCGCTATAAAGGTACTGGACCGGGCGATGCTCCAAAAATACTGTTGTAACTTTATCTCCGGATTGGAAATTCCGCTCGGTGACATTCCCACTATGAACATCACGAAGTTTCAACTTGACTACAGGCTGTCTTTGTTGCATCTTGACATGTTGGTATTCCAGAATTTGGTATATTTCGCCATCTAGCTCTATGGCGACTCCCTTTCTCAATTCTCCGGCATCAATCATTTAGTAACCTCCGTGTTTATTGAGAGTGAATTGTCACTCTGTTCCCTTCGCTCTTTGTCAGAATAACAAATCTTTCTTTGCCTTGCTAAGCACTCTGGCCTTGCCATTTTCCAAAACTACCATATCTTCAATCCTAACACCACCTTGTCCCGCAATGTAAATTCCCGGTTCTATGGTAAAAACCATGCCATCTGTAAGTGAATCGGAGGAACTGGGACCAAGCCTGGGAAATTCGTGCACCGCTAGCCCAACACCATGCCCTAGACCGTGTCCAAAGGCATCTCCATAGCCAGCTTGTTCAACAATGCTTCGAGCCAATTGGTCTACCTGTGAAGCCTCCATACCTGATTTAACTCTCTCTATGGCAGTGGTCTGTGCTTTGAGAACTATATTATAAATTTCCTGTAGGGATTTGTCTGTCTCGCCCAAGAATAAAGTGCGGCTGAAGTCGCTGCAATAACCGCTGATTCTGGCCCCCATATCAATCAACACTGGTTCACCAGAGCGAATTATTTTTTCTGTAGGTCGAGCATGAGGCAAAGCTGAATTCGGGCCTGAAGCCACAATGATTTCAAAGGGTGTTCCTTCACTGCCTTCTTGACGAAGGAATTTTTCTATCTCCCAGGCTGCCTCCTTTTCTGTTATGCCAGGACGAATTATTGCCTTTGCCTGTTCAAATGCGGCATCGGCTATCTCTACTGCTTTTGTGATGAACCCTAGTTCCTCGGGTTCTTTTATGGAACGAAGCTGCTCTACTATGCCGGTGGTGGGGACAAGCTCAAGGTTAACTTGCTTGGTCTTTATTGCCTCACTGAGCTTATGAAAGCTATCGTAAGAAATGAAATTTGCCTCGAAGCTTAATTTGTGCCACCCCAAATCAGAGGCCAAACCAGGAAGCCAGTCACGTAAGTCTTGCTTAGTCTGGATAATTTCAAAATCTGGGGACTCTCCCTCGGCTTGCTCCAAATAACGAAAGTCAGTAGCTAAAATAGCATTCTGTCCTGAAATGAGTAGCCATCCGGAGGAGCCGGTAAATCCAGAAAGGTAGCGGAGGCTCTCTGGCTGGGAAAGTAAGAGAGCATCTAGTCCCTTTTCGGCGATCGATGTTCGCAGCTTCCGCAGCCGCTTTATTCCCGACTTTCTCCTCGGCTCTTCGGCAATTCTATTCGTCATTTCGAGTTTTCCTTTACCCGTGCACTTCTCTATCTTATCCCGGTAGGCTGATTACAATCGCAGTATCATCTGCGCAATCCCAAAGTAAACCGCCACGCCGGATATATCCAGAATCGTAGTTATAAAAGGGGCGGATACCAGAGCCGGGTCAATCCTTAATCGACGAAAAATAAATGGTAAAGCTCCGCCTGCCAGGGTTGCCATTACTGATATGGCTATCAGGGTCGTGCTCACTATGATGGCCACCTTCAGGTGGTTCCCGCCGAGCATATAAGCCCAGCCCAGGGCAACTGCACCAAGGATAATGCCGAGGAGGGCACCTATCCCAACCTCCCGCAAAACTACGGCCAGAGCCCGTCTTGGTTTCACCTCCCCCGTAGCCAGCCCACGAATAACGACGGTGGCCGATTGCGCTCCCACATTCCCGCCGGTGCCAATCAACAACGGGATAAAGGCAGCCAGTATCAGTAACTCGCCGGTAAACAACCCTTCATTCCGGGCAATGATAGTGCAAGTAATTGTGTTCACCACGATAAGCAAGAGGAGCCATACCCCCCGGCGCCGGACAACATCAAAAATACGACTGGCAAAGTAACCGCGCTCTGTGCCAGATACTGCACCAAATCGATAAATATCCTCGGTGGCCTCTCTCTCCATGATGTCCGCCACATCATCATAGGTGATGGTACCGACGAGGCGCTGTTCTGTATCTACCACGGGAATTGTCAGCAGGTTATGCTCCCGAAGTTCCCTGGCTACTTCCTCGCGGTCGGTGTGGGTAGAGACAAAGGGTGGGTCTGGTTTCATGATATCGCTCACCTTGGCATTCGGGTCAGCGATAACCAAGTCTTTGAGTGAAACAGTGCCTATAAGATAGCGGCGGCGGTCCATGACATAGCACTCGTACACTGTCTCCCGGTTGATGGCCAGCTGTCGGACCCTTTCCAGAGACTGTGCCACAGTCATATCGCTGTGCAGGTCTATGAATAGGGGAGTCATCTCACGCCCGGCCGTTTCTTCCTCATAGCCCAGCAACTGCAGGGTGACGCGGCGCTGGTCAGGCGAAAGTATCTGTAACAGTCTGCGGGCTACTTTGGCGGGTACCTCGTCCAGCAACTCCGTCCGGTCATCAGGTGGCATTGCTTCAAGGAAATTCCTCGCCGTCTGGTCACTGAATGCCTCAAGCAGCTGGTTCTGAAACGCTCCATCCATATCGTCGAAAACAGAAATGGCGAGATTCTTGGGGAGGAGGCGAAATGCTATCACTGCTTCGTCTGCCGGTATGCTGGTCAGGAGGTCGGCAATATGTGTGGGTTCTGAGTCCGCTAGTCTCTCTCGCAACTCCCTGTATTGCTTGTTTTCCAGCAACTCCTTGAATGTGTCTTCATTCAAAACTTCCAATGGCAGCCTCCCAGGAAAATCTTCGGCCATATCACGACAAACAAAAGCCCCACGTCCGGTGGGACGTGGGGCACACATGCCTCAATCAGAGACCTACACTAAAGCAGGCCCCACCACCATCGAACGAAAAATGGCAATCTGTCGCCGTTTACGGTCTGGGTCTGGGGATGATTTCGTTTCCATACCTTATATCCCGTTCCAGAAAGGATTATAGCCCGCGCACGCAATCATGTCAATCTAAGTATTGACTTGAAGATAAACTGTCACCTCATATTTCTAAACAAAAACTAAGCCTGCGCTTTTCATAGATGGACCTAGAACATGTGGTGACACTCTAGCTTCTTGACAAAAGTAATGTTGACAAAATAATACGGAGTTATTATCATATAAAATAGCCATTGACCCTTGGGGCAGTGAGTTAGAGAACTAGGTAGTTAAAAGTCCGCTTGGATCGGCGGTGACCGAGACGGACAAGAAGAGGTGTTGTGATAACCCTCTCGGTTAGGCCGGGAGGGTTTTTAGTTTATGGTTATGTGTGGCGCTACAATGGCTGGGATGTAAACAGATGCTAAGGACAGGATTTATTGGCGCTGGAACGACAGCCACTGCCCTGGCAGTAAGGCTTTCTCAAAAGGGATGCCCGGTGGTGGCTGTATCCAGCCGAACTTTGTCCTCGGCACAGAAGCTAGCTGGGCTGGTGCCCAATTGCCAGGTTTGCCGTACATCTCAGAAATTGGCAGATACTGCCGAGCTGGTCTTCATCACTACTCCTGACGATGTTATAGCCCAGGTATGCGGCGAAGTTCAGTGGCATGCAGGACAAAGCATCGTGCATTGCAGTGGCGCTCATTTCGTGGATATTCTGGAACCAGCAAAAAAACTTGGGGCTGCTGTTGGCTCCTTCCACCCGTTACAGACCTTTGCCGATGTTGACCAGGCCGTAGAAAACTTGCCTGGCTCTACCTTCGCCCTGGAAGCTGAAGAGCCACTATTATCAACGCTGAAGGAGTTGACTCTCCTCCTGAACGGCAACTGGGTGGAACTTAAGCCAGGAGACAAGGTGCTGTATCACGCAGCAGCCGTTTTCGCTTGTAATTATCTGGTGACCCTGGTTAAGCTGGCTCTGGACTTGTGGCTGGATTTCGGGGTATCCTCGAAGGAGGCGACCAGGGCCTTGTTGCCCTTGCTCAAAGGAACGATAAACAATATTGACAGTATCGGCTTGCCTGACTGCCTCACCGGTCCTGTTGCCCGCGGGGATTCAGGCACTATAGAGAGGCACTTGAGCGCTCTTGAGACCAGGAGTCCTTCTTTGCTCACCACCTATAAGGAGCTGGGGCTTCAGACTATTCCTATTGCTTTAGCTAAAGGCCAGGTCAATGAACAGAAGGCAGAAGAAATGAGAGCCTTACTTTCTTTGAAAAAGTAGGAAGGGAGATAGAAAATGAGAACTATGATGAAAAGTAAAATCCACCGAGCCCGGGTTACGCAAGTCGATTTAGATTACGAAGGTAGTATCACTATCGACAGGTCTCTCATGGAGGCCAGCGACATCTTGCCCTTTGAAAGGGTGGAGGTGCTAAACGTTAACAATGGGGCCAGGTTCGGCACTTATGCTATCGAAGGTGAGGCAAATTCGGGGATTATTGGTATCAACGGTGCTGCCGCCAGGCTGGTGGCAAAGGGCGACATAGTTCTCATCCTCTCTTATTGCCAGGTTCCTGATGATGAAGCAATCAACATGACCCCAAGCATAGTTCGTGTGGATAGTCAAAACAGGATCGTTGAGCCTTTACCTATGGTCCCTCAGTGGGAAAGAATTCAGAAGCCAGTAGCCAGTAGGGGTGACCTTTGATTGCTAAATCCTGACTACTGACTACTATTTTTGGGGGGAAACAATGCGGGTTACTATTACCGAGATAAAAGAGATGAAGCAAAGGAAAGAGAAGATACCTATGCTTACCGCCTATGACTATATGACGGCCAAGATGGTTGATGAAGCTGGTGTGCCTTTGATATTGGTTGGGGATAGCTTGGGTATGGTGATGTTGGGCTATGAGTCAACTATCCCGGTGACCATGGAGGAGATGATTCATCATAGCAAAGCTGTAGTGAGAGGTGCTGAGAAGGCCTTAATAATAAGCGATATGCCGTTTATGACCTATCATGTCAGCGTCTCCGATGCTTTACATAATGCTGCTAGGTTTATCCAAGAAGGGGGGGCGCAGGCGGTGAAGTTGGAGGGGGGCGAGGTCGTTGCTGAGAAGGTCAGACGCCTTGTTGACTGTGGCATCCCGGTTATGGGGCATATTGGGCTTACTCCACAATCAAAACATCAATTGGGAGGGTTCAAAGTGTGGGGTAAGGAGGCAGAGGAAGCCAAAAAGTTGCTCAAAGATGCCCGTATTCTGGAAGAATCTGGCGCCTTTGCTATCGTTCTGGAATGCACTCCAGCACTTCTTTCCAAGCTGATTACTCAGAAAATTACTATCCCCACAATCGGCATCGGTGCCGGACCTGATTGCGATGGACAAGTCCAGGTAATCAGCGATATGTTGGGTCTTTACACCGAGTTCGTGCCCAGGCATGCCAAGCAATATGCCAAGTTGGCTGGAGAAATCAAGACTGCTGTTTCTAGTTACATATCCGAAGTTAAATCTCTTAGTTTCCCCACTATGGAACATAGCTACACCATGGACGAAAGCCTCATCAAACAGCTAAAAGCTGAAAGCTAGCGGCATGCAGGTAGTAAAGACCATATCTGAGATAAGGGCATCGAGGCAGAAGCTCAGTGGCTCAGTTGGCTTTGTTCCTACTATGGGCTATCTTCATGAAGGTCATCTGGCTTTAGTAAAGCAGGCCAGGATAGAAAATTCCGCTGTTATCGTTAGCATTTATGTTAACCCCACTCAATTTGGCCCTAGGGAAGATTTTGGCGCTTATCCCCGAGATCTTGACCGTGACCTGGAGCTATTGCGGGGAGAGGGGGTGGATATCGTCTTTGTCCCCTCCGATGATGAGATGTACCCGCCCGAATTTAGTAGCCGGGTGGATGTAGAGAAGGTAACCGAGCGACTCGAGGGCGCATCTCGTCTGGGGCATTTTCGGGGCGTAGCCACCGTAGTAGCCAAACTATTCAACATTGTCCAGCCAACCAAGGCTTACTTCGGGCAAAAAGATGCCCAGCAGGCGGTGGTCATTAAGCGAATGGTGGCTGACCTCAACGTGGGGATAGAGATCGTTGTTGTACCTACGGTCAGGGAGAGCGATGGTCTGGCCATGAGTAGTCGCAATATTTACCTCAGCCCCGAGGAGCGCCAAGCAGCCACAATATTGTTCAAGGCTCTCACCTTAGCCCGGCAATTGCGCCAGGGTGGGGAAAAGGATGCTAGAAAGATTCGTCGGCAGATGACCTCACTTATCCAAAAAGAACCTCTAGCTCAAATTGACTACGTCAGCATTGCTGATGCCGAAACACTGGAAGAATTGAACTTGATCGACCGTCCGACATTGACTTCTTTAGCGGTGAGGATAGGCAAAACGAGGTTGATAGATAACATGCCTCTGAAATAAGTGCCTCGTGTATCATTGCGTGGCTCTTATTAGCTTAAATTCCATTAAGCTCGGGTGTTCGTACTTCTACCCAATTCACCCGAGTTAAACGACTATGTGGAGCGAGCACATCTGCCCCATCGTCTTCGTCAATCTTTGGGCTACCCACGCCTCAGGAGTGCCTTGAGTGCTATTTGCAAAAAAGGAGGTGACGCGTCATTAAGGTACTGGACGAGGACAGGTATTGGCAGAAGTAATCAGATAAATGGTATTATTTCCAGTAACATGGCAGCCTTAAGCTAGGGGGATGTTACCGGCAGGAAAACGGTATGTAGGGAGATATAGTGATGAAAGCGAAGTATACCTCGCCACGTAATTCCACAGATTCCTCACTGAATTCGTCGCTCAAGCAGGCTGAGGAGGCGCTTCAAGCCGAGCATAATAAGCTGCTATCACTACTATCACTAATGGAGGTCATGGAATACACCGTCACCATACAAGATAAAGAATATAACATTATTTATCAGAATGAGCAGTCGAGGATAGCTTCTGGTGGTGACTGTGTGGGGGAGAAATGCTACCGAGCTTATGAGGGCAGAGAGAAAGTGTGCGACGGGTGCCCGGTAGAACAGGCATTTAAGGATGGTAAGTCACACACCTCGGAGAGGATGACGACAAGCGCGGGGAAGGTTGTTTTTTGGGAGAATACGGCTAACCCCATTAGAGACGCCGCAGGTAAGATTGTCTCTTGCATGGAGGTAGCCCGGGACGTCACCGAGCGTAAGCAGGCGGAGCAGGCTCTTATAGAAAGCGAAGGAAAATACAGAACTCTGGTTGAAAATATCCCACAGAAAATATTTTTTAAGGATAAGAATTCAGTTTACATTTCCTGCAATAGCAATTACGCCAAAGACCTGCAGCTAAAGCCTGCAGACATCTCAAGGCATACAGATTATGACTTCTGTCCCAGGGATCTGGCCGAAAAATATATAGCAGACGATAAAAGAGTGCTTGAGTCGGGGAAGACAGAAAGAATTGAAGAGAGATACATCGAACACGGACAAGAAAGGACCGTGGAAACATTCAAGACCCCCTTCATAGATGAAAGCGGCAAAATCGTCGGTGTACTGGGCATTTTCCATGACATCACCAAGCAAAAAGAAATTGAGAAACAGTCACACGAACGCGAAATAGCCGAAGCACGGGCGCAAGAGCTAAGTATGTCACACCAGCGCCTTATCAACGCTCAAGAATCCCTGCGTAAAGACATTGCCAGTCAGCTTCACGGGACGGTGCAGAGCCGGCTTATACTACTGGAGCATAAGATTGCAGAGCTTGAGGCCAGGGCCCGGTCAAAGTGGATGATCAAGGAGCTAGCTGATGTCCGCCAGAGACTTGAGGAACTGCAAAACGAACAAATCCGGTCTATCAGCCATCGCCTTTTTCCTTCCATCTTACGCCTGGGAATAACTACCAGCCTGGAGTCTCTAATAGACGAGTATAGCGCCACGCTACCTGTTGATTTGCGTGTGAGCAAAAAACTGAGAGATAGAGAGCAAGCGAATAAAAAGCTTATTCCAGATAATATGAAGCTGGCGCTATATCGCATTGCTGAGGAAGCCTTGACCAATATCTCCAAACACACGCCGGCGGTGAACAATATAGTGGTGAAACTGTCGCTGTCTGATAGTCGAATATTGCGCCTTACAGTGAGGGATGATGGTCCTGGCTCTAATACAACAAGCCCTCCAACCGGTATTGGCCTCTCGCTGATTTCGGACTACGCAGCGGCGGCGGGAGGCAGTTGTACCTTCGAGAGCATTCCCGGCAAGGGCACACAGGTTACGGCAGAGCTGCCTCTTGCCGGACTTGAAACATGACAGTGAAAGGAAGATCAACCTTTGGAATAAAGGCCCGGCGTCCTGCAGCACTACTAGCCTCTCCCAATACCTGAAAGTGCTTGCTCGCTTCCAGCAAATGGCACAGCTAATATCTAAACAAGTATCGTCATCAACTAGAATAGGTCGGTATGTCGACTCCCATTCTTTGACTTGCCAGTTTTCAACGCTTATATTGTAGTATGGTTCTATCATACTACGATATCATGCTCGCACGGCAATTAGCAGGGATTTACACAATCCGTGCTCCTGCGCTAACGTCGCTGCGAGGATTTCAGGAACGCAAGGGCAGCCTTGACCCGCATGTTGATTTCCGACTCGTCGGCAAGTCCCAGATGCTGATAGATGACGTTGATGTAACTTTCAACGGACCTTTCCGTCAGTGCCAATTTTCTGGCGATAGTGGCATTATTGAACCCCTCCGCAAGCAACCGGAGCACATCCTGCTGCCTGGGTGTAAGTCTGTAAACATTAGACCCTTTCCGCGGGTGCAGCTTCGCCATCACCACCGGGTCCATGACCACCATACCCTGCGCGCATCCTTCAATGGCCTGGACAACTGTGGATACGTCGCGAACCGTCTGCTTTAAAAGATATGCCCACCCCTTGCTTTCTCCAAGTGGCAGGCTGGTCACATAGCGGGGATTATCATGTGCGGAGAGGATAACGATGCCAATCTCAGGGTTCTCTTTCTTGATTGCCAGTGCCGCATCAATGCCGTCCATTTCGCCGACAAGCTCAATATCCATCAGCATCACGTCGGGTTTGGTTTGTCGGGCCAGCGCAATCGCCTTCTCAGCATTATCCGTCGTGCCTACTACTTCTAGACCACCCTTCCGGGATAAAGCGTCAACCAGCACTTCTCGAAACAAAGCTTCGTCCTCTATTACCGCTACCCTTATCTTTTCCACAGGCATTCTTTGTAACTTCACTTTGCGTGGGTACTTCGGGGCAAAGATGAGCGCCTCTCTATATAATACCATGCCACCTCAGTATTCTACACCATATTAACCCCATGAGTAAACCAGAGGTTAGCACAATTGAAAATGAATTATTCTCATGTTAACACTAAACACGTAAACCAAGACTAACTACTAGCACATGATACTGAGGTGATTATTGAGAGCAACTCCTAAAGAGATATTGCAGGAAGTGTGCAGGCTAACTAGCATGTCTCCTGAAGAGGACGAGTACCATCTCTTGTGGCTAGAAAAGGACGGCCAGATGCTGACTATATCTTCGCAAACTAGTGCCATGGTTAAGGCGGACAGGAAAGAAGCCAAAAGACATTTGGCGACCCATGCCTTTTGTAAGCAATCAATGAAGTATAGAGGGACCGCCAAATTACCGCATACAAGGAAGTGGCAACGCGTGAAAGATATAGAAGCAGCCCAAACGAGCAAAGGTCCCATGAAATAATTAAGAGAGGCTAAATATGACGGTAAATTACGAATCTGAAAAGCTAGTTTTGAGATTGTGGTACATGACGCACCGAACCTGCGACTGGCTTGGGAGGTGTGAAGACCAGGTATTTGGTGAATACGGGCTTACTACAGAGCATTATGCAGTGCTTTCGACTATAAAATACCTCGATGGGCCTGTAAGAATAACTGACATAGCCCGATGGTTAGAACGTAGCGTGAACAGCGTCAGTATGATAGTCGACCGTATGGTCAAAGCTGGTCTGCTCAAAAGGGTAAGAGACAGGCGTGACCGCAGGGAAGTACATGTGACTATCACCAGCAAGGGGGAGACCGCCCTTAAACCGGCAGTTCTGGCAGGCTGGGAGTTTATCGGTAAAATCCTGTCGCCACTATCATCTGAGGACAGGCGTACTTTACTCAGTCTGCTCGAGACGCTAAAATACAGGGCATTTGAGTATCTCAATCCCGGAGTGGATATAGAAGAAATGAGGAGGAATGAGATAACGGGCCAGGCCAATTTAGTGGAACGGCTGGTCCAGTACGCTTTGCCCTCCACTCCCAGAGCCAAACGCCAGGGTAGTAAAAAAGGAAGAACCACACGATGAGGGTAGTTACCTTAGCGGCACAAACGAGCAAAGGTACAATGAAATAACAGGAGGAGATAAATATGCCGATAAAGTTCGAATTCGAAAATCCAGATAAGGGAGCCTGGGTCCTGCTGCGCCAAACCTACAACCTGGTTTTGAAGTGTGAGGACCGAGTATTTAGTGAATACGAGCTCACTACGGAGCAGCACGCAGTGCTTATGGTTATAAAACACATCAGTGGACCTGTAAGAATAACTGACATAGCCCGCTGGTTAGACCGTAGCGTGAACAGCGTCAGTATGATAATCGACCGCATGGTCAAAGCTGGTCTGGTCAGGCGGGCGAGGGACAGGAAGGACCGCAGGACAGTATTTGTGACTATGACAAGCCAGGCGGAGAAGGCCTATGTACTCGCAAGTGTAGCGGGCTGGGGGCTCATCCAGGAAATCCTGTCGCCAATATCGAATGAGGACAAACGTACCTTGATCAGGCTGCTCGAGACACTCAGAGACAAGACATATGATTATCTTGGTTCTGGAGGTGTTGTAGAGGAAGTAAAGAGGAATGAGACCGAGGACATAGCCCAGTTAGTGAAACAGGCGGCCAAGTATAACTCGTCCTCCACCCCTGAGGCCAGACGTCAGGGTGGTAGAAAGAAGAAGGCCATACGATAAGGACGGTTAACTTAACTTAATGTTAGCTGGCGTAGAGCAGCTCTGGAGGGTCCGCAATCCCGGTGGGGCTGGTGAGCGTGGAGATTGGAACGCCGGCAACACATCACGCTCATCCTTCGATAGACTCCAGACATGCCCTTAATCTTTTCGCGTTAGGGTATAAGGGATTGCTTCGTCCCGATAGGTCGGGACTCGCAATGACGGAAGGGGTTTAGGGGAGAGGAAATCAGGCTCGCAATGACATATTGACAGATTTTGTCCTCGGAAACTGAAAATATCGAATTTAACGACGTTGGGGTTTATTTGACAACGAAAAGGCCGTGCTGTATAATAGGCATACTCCTGAACGGAGAACAATTTAGCACGTTAACAATTGAATAGGTTTTGTGTTCTGCCTGGCGTGGGTCAAGGGAGAAAGAGCATAGGGTGGATGCCTTGGCATCAGCAGCCGAAGAAGGGCGTGGCGAGACTGCGAAAAGCCTCAGTGAGCTGTCTAGCTAGCTTAGCTGGGGATTCCCGAATGGGGCAACCCGCCCCGATTAAATCGGGGCGCTCCGATTATATCGGAGGGGGAACTGGGTGAACTGAAACATCTTAGTAACCTGAGGAAGAGAAATCAAAAGAGATTCCCTGAGTAGTGGCGAACGAAAGGGGAAGAGTCCAAACCAAGATAGCTAAGTGGGCTTGGATCCTAAGCTATTTTGGGGTTGTAAGACGCAAGGGGCAGATTCCAAGGTCTGCCACAGAGTGACAAAACTTTTCCTTAGTCGAATGCTTCTGGAAAGGGCAATCGTAGAAGGTGATAGTCCGGTAGGCGAAAAGGAAAAGTCTCTGCTTGTGTTCTTGAGTACCACGGGACACGAGGAATCCCGTGGGAAGCTGGGGGGACCACCCTCCAAGGCTAAATACTGCTGATGACCGATAGTGAACAAGTACCGTGAGGGAAAGGTGAAAAGCACCCCGGGAGGGGAGTGAAATAGAATCTGAAACCCTGTGCTTACAAGCAGTCAGAGGTCCGATTTATCGGACTGATGGCGTGCCTATTGAAGAATGAACCGACGAGTTGATCTATGTGGCTAGGTTAAGCAACTTAGTTGCGGAGCCGAAGCGAAAGCGAGTCTGAATAGGGCGAGGCCCCGACTTTGTCGGGGCAAGTCGCATGGATCAGACCCGAAACCGGGTGATCTATCCATGGCCAGAGTGAAGCTCAAGTAAAATTGAGTGGAGGCTCGAACTTGTGAGTTAGGCAAAACTCTAGGATGAGCTGTGGATAGTGCAGGTGAAATGCCAAACGAACCCGGAAATAGCTGGTTCTCCCCGAAATGCATTTACGTGCAGCCTCAGGAGATAGTTTACGGAGGTAGAGCTCTGGATGAGCCAGGGGCTGTGAGGTTACCGAACTCAACCAAACTGCGAATGCCGTAGATATAATCCTGGGAGTGAGACTGTGGGGGCTAAGCTCCATAGTCGAGAGGGAAACAGCCCAGACCATCAGCTAAGGTCCCTAAACGCAGGCTAAGTGGGAAAGGAAGTTGTGTCGCAGAAACAGCCAGGAGGTTGGCTCAGAAGCAGCCATCCTTTAAAGAGTGCGTAACAGCTCACTGGTCGAGTGGTACTGCACCGACAATTTAACGGGGCTCAAGTCTGCTACCGAAGCTATGGTCGAGCACTCAATTCATTGGGTGCTCGAGGTAGGGGAGCGTTGTCATGGCTGCGAAGCTGTGGTGTAAGCCATTGTGGAGCAATGACAAGTGAGAATGTCGGTATGAGTAGCGTAAAGGCATGTGAAAATCATGCCCACCGTAAACCTAAGGTTTCCTACGCAACGTTTATCGGCGTAGGGTTAGTCAGGCCTAAGCTGAACCCTAATGGGGTAAGCGATGGACAGTAGGTTAATATTCCTGCACCGCGTAGCTTTTGTTTTAAGGCAAAGGGGGGACACAGGAAGGTAGGTTGAGCATGCCTAATGGACATGGTGTGTTTCCAACTCAAGGTGCATCAGGGCAGGCAAATCCACCCTGGTATTAAGCT